>Ga0164242_10000688_pt1 | contig 40805 bp, 55 predicted proteins | sample OricomgcompostMG_FD_108783 | JGI IMG/M metagenome (GOLD analysis project Ga0164242, IMG submission 108783) | Miracle-Growth compost microbial communities from Emeryville, California, USA - Original compost - Miracle growth compost (MG) ... | reverse complement strand
TCGGCTACCTGCACGCGCTACGCGCCGCACCCCGCGCCGCGCTACGCGCCGCAGCCACCAGCCCGCTCTCCCTCGAATCCGGCCTGGACCCGGTCACTAAAACACGCCGAGAACACCTCCGCGCTGGAAGCCCACGCATGGTCGACCCCGCAACCACCAAACCCGACACCGACCGGCTCTCCCACGCCGCACGCCAAGCCATCGCTGAAGCCCGCCGCAAATGCGCCGCCGCAAGCGCACGGCTCCGCACCAACAGCGAGGGGCTTTCCGAAACCGAAAAACAGGCCCGCGAGCAAGCAGCCCGTCTGCGCGCTCAACCTCGCCCGCCACGCAAAGGCGCCCCGAAAACGTTGAGCGTGGCCGAGATCCAAACCGTGCTGAAAGAGGCCCGCCGTGGACAGTCCTGATCTCGCCCGGCTGTTGGAGGAGGCGCTGCGGCCGGTGCCGCCGCCCATAGACCCGTACCCGCCCGGCCCTACGTCGTGGTGGGCCGAGGCTCAGCAGAAAGGAGGAAAGGGTGCAACCCAGGCCAGAACAACGCGGAATCACCAGACGGCGACGGTCGGTGGTCCCGCCGCGAGGAAGCCGGCCGTGGCCGGCGTGGATGCGGATCACCCGCACCGGGTGGGAGTGTGCGCACCCTCACCATCCCGAGGCCCCCGACCATGCTGATGGGCTGTCGGAGCGCATGGTGGTGGGGAGTGCGCTCGCCCACCTTGATCGGTGGCATCCGGGGTGGAGGATCCGTTGCCGGCGGTGTGGGCGGCGGCAGTGGAACGACCAGGGGTCGTCGTACTGCTATGAGTGTCGTCCCCAGTGAATGAGGGGGCCCGCCCCAGGCGTAGTGGGGCGGGCCTCGCTTTCTAGTGAACCATTAGGAGGCTCAGGATGCCTACTCGTATCCAGCGTCGTCGGACCCGCGGTTGGCGCATGCCGTCAGGGGCTGTCTATGTCGGTCGGGGGAGTCGATGGGGTAACCCGTACCGGGTTGCTCGTGTTGGTGGCGGCTATGTGGTGGAGGGGCCCGGCTGGTGTTCGTCGCACGCGAGTCGGGTCGAGGCGCATCAGGTGGCGGTGGATCGGTACCGCGTGTGGGCGGTGCACCAGTCTGGGTTTGTCGACCAGGCGCGTGCCCGGTTGGCGGGCTGTGATTTGGCGTGCTGGTGTGCGCCTGGGGTGCCGTGCCATGCGGATGTGTTGTTGGTGGTCGCTAACACGGATTAGCTGAAAAAGCCCGCTAGCGTCGACGCTGGCGGGCTTTTTCTCTGCCCCTACCCATTTTCACGTGGGTTGGGGTGAAAGTCGTTTGTGGTTTGTTTCAGAGCCGTTTGGAGTGTGTTGTGGTCAGAGAGCCCGAACCCTGCGCGCCGCCGGGGGCGAGTGCGCGCCCCACCCAGACCCCAGAAGCTGCTCCTCCCGTGCCGGGGTGGGCACCCGCAGTTCTCCTCGGTCGGCGTCGGCTGCGCCCACTCAAAACCATTCGCCCCCGCAAAGACCTGCTGTAATCGAAACCCCTTCTCTCACCTGTTTTGCGCCAAGGGAGTTCCACGTGAAGATCATCGTGACCGGAGGGCGGGACTACCAGGACCTGGTGACGGTCCGCAGGGTGCTCTCCGAATACCACCAGGAGCCGCGCCCCATCCTCGTGCATGGCGGGGCGCGCGGCGCTGACCGGATTGCTGCCTACGTGGCGCGTGAGTTGGGCTGGCATGTGGTGGCGTATCCAGCGGACTGGCGTCGCCATGGCCGCGCTGCGGGGCCGATCCGCAACCAGGAGATGGCTGATGCGGGTGCTGACCTGTGCATCGCGTTTCCTGGCGGGCGGGGGACCGCAGACATGGTGCGGCGTGCCCGCGCTGCGGGGATTCCGGTGCGGTCGGTGACGTAGCGCCAGTGGAGATAGGGGAGCCTGCGGGTCCACACTCCGCAGGTTCCCCTCAACAAACTCTCCCGTACCCCGGTGCCGGGTTGGCCCGGGGCACCCCCATCATAAACCAGCGCTTAACAAAAAGCTTGTTACTTAAGCGTGGACTATCATGCGGGTATGCCCCACACAAACGAGGGGACACCCCCACACGCACACCCCACCCGAAGCGCGGGCTACCTGACCATCGCCCGCCTTCACACGGGAACACCACTGCTCGCCGATGCGCACGCCGCCCACCGCGCCGTCTGCGCCGCTACCCACACCAGCCACGGCCGCGTACTGTGGGCACACCCCACCAGGAGAGTGCTGCTCATCCACTCGCCCACCCCACCGGACATGACCCGAATCCCCGACGTGGCCAGCCACACCATCGTGGCCCCACGCCTACCCCATGCCGGGGCGCGCGTCCGATGGGCGCTGATCGCCAACCCCGTCAAGGCCACCGGGCCGCGCGACCCAGAAACCGGCCGGTTCCTGTCCCGATCCCGCCGCCACCCACTCCCGGAGTCCGAGTGGGAGACATGGGTGCGACGCAAACTCGCCCCCGCCCTGGCTGACCTCGACGAAATCAGCAGCGAGGCCCTGCCCTCGTGGAAGGCACGCCCACCCGGTCGACCTCCGATCACCCATCTGCGGGTGTGCTACACGGGCACGGCCACCGTGGTAGGCGAGGATGCGCTCGCCCGACTCGTCGCCGAAGGGGTCGGCCCGGGCAAAGCTTTCGGCTGCGGCCTGCTGTTGGTGGAGCAGGCATGAGCCCGAAACGCTGCCCCGGCTGCTCCCACCCCATCCCCGCAACCGACCCGTGGTGCACGCCCTGCCATCTGCGGCTGCCCGCCCACTTGCAGCAGGAGTTAGAGCACACCCAGCGGTCGTTGAGAGCGTTGCAGGCCAGCGCACTGGCCTGGTTGGAGTCGCATCCGCACGCAACCGAACGGGAACTAGACATCATCCGCCTGGCAGCATCCGGGCTGGAAAACCAGCAGATCGCGGATGAGCTGCACGTGACGGTGCACACGGTGCGGGACTACTGGCGGCGCTTGTCGAAACGGTGGGGATGCCGGAATCGGACGCAGGTGGTGGCTCGCGCTTTCGAGCTGGGCTACCTGCGGATTGAGGAGGGCCCGGAAGCGAAGGTGGTCAAGCCGTGAGTTATCCGAATGCTGCGGTGATGGTGTGGGAACTCGCGGGCCGTCCGCGGCGGGAAACCCTCGGCGTGACAGCCACCCCGGGGGTGTGCGCGATGTGCGCCCGGCATGTCGAGGAGTCAGCACCAGCGAAGAAGTGGCTGGAGGGCAAGTCGTTTACGGACCCTGCCCATCTGCGCGCCCGGTCAGACCGGGTGTGTGAGGGGTGCGCGTGGGCAGTGACCGGTAAAGGCATGGACCAGGTGCGCATGTGGACGATCGTGGCCCGCACCGACCGTGAGCTACCAGCGTCGAATCCGAAGGCGCTGTTTGATGCTCCTCACCTGCACTTCACTAGCCGGGCGGACATGCGCGTGGTGGTCGACACCCTCGCTGATCCCCCTGAGGGAGAGTGGGTGGTCAGTGTCGCCGAGTCGGGGCAGAAACACTCCCTGCCCTACGCCGTGGTGAACCGGGGACGTGCCCGGTGGCGGGTGCGTATGGACGCTCTCGACGTCGATGCCACCCCTGAGGATTTCCGACACGTGTTCGCCCACGTGTGCGCACTACGTGCCCGCGGGTTCTCCGCTGAAGACATCGAACATTTGCGTATGCCGATCGGCCGGATCAAAACCGGCCACGATCTGGCCGTATGGCAGCATCACGCGGAAGCGCTCGCGCCGTGGCGATCCTCCTCGCTCATGCATCTCGCTGTTTTCCTACCGAATAAGGAGCACCTGGATGAGTACCTCAACCGCTACCCTGCACCTGGACCTCAGCTCTCTGCCGCTGCCCCTGCAACAGGCGGTGCGGTTCCAGTCGGCGATGCTCGACAGCGCGGACGTGGACCTGATCGGCACATCCAACTGGTGGGACCGGGCGCAGACCGCGTTGGAGACGGGAGCGGCAACGGGGACACGCTTTTCTGAGGTTGTCTCCGCCACCGCCCGCAAACTCCAGATCACCTGGGCGCTGTCTCGGGAGACAGCGGAAGAGATCACCCGGCTCACCGAAGAACTCTCCGACCCTGCAGCGTTCGCCGAGTGGCGTGAGCTGTGCCAGCGGGACGCCGTCTACATCACCGGGATCACCCGTATCTACCGGAAGCAGCGGAGGACCAAATGAGCGCGGCCGAGATCTTCCGTAGATACCGGAGGCTCGGCCAGGCGGAGGCCGTCCACATCACCTGGGAAGCCTGTAATGCGGTCACCGAGTGGCTGCGGTCCAACGGCTATCAGGTGGAAGTCAGCACCAACCATGAAGGCGACGAGAAAAGCCTGCAGATCACCGCATACAACCAACACCTCGGCAGGTTGGACATCCGCCTCGGCGACTACCTGGTGCGTCTCGGCGGCGTGATGCGTGTGTTCTCCCCGGGAGAGTTCGAGCAGCACTTTGAGCCTGTCGAGGATCCCGCATGAACCGCTATCGCAAGGTTGAGCCTGTTGAGGCGATACGGTTCACCGACCTCAACATTCCCGAGGTTGTCGCGTGGATCTACAGCTCCGACATCTACGACGCCCTCTCTATCAGCCTCACCACACGTATGGGTGATCTCCCAGAGCTGGAGATCGTCACCGCGGAGGGGACGCTGACTGCGTACCCCGGTGACTGGTTGATCAATGACGGCGGGGAGCTGACTGTTTGCCCGCATGAACGTTTCGAACAGCACTATGAGCTTGTTGTAGAGGAGACCGAGTGACTACCACTGAGACCAGCCAGTTTGAGTCCCTGGCCGCGCTGCCGGACGTGCACATTCCCCTCACCTTGACCGTGCTCTCGCCGATCTCGCACGGCGCCGGAACGTCTGGCAACACCCAGCTGTTGCGGACCCGTGAGGTGGTCGGCCCGGACGGGTCGCGCGCGAGCGTGCCCTACGTGTCCGGGAACTCGCTGCGGCACACGCTGCGCGCCGCGATGGCGTGGCACCTCGTGCGTACCCTGGAAGTCGAGGACGGTTCACTGTCGAAGCGGGTCGTGGACCTGTTGTGGTCCGGTGGCGCGCTGACCACGACCGGCAACCAGGCTGATTTGGACATGATCCGCCGCGTGCACCAGCTTGTGCCTGGTCTCGGCCTGTTCGGCTACTCCGCCAAGAGCGATATCACCGCGGGCACGCTGTGGGTCGACGACGTCGAACTCGTCTGCGCGGAGAACGCGCACCGCCTGCCGCCGCGTCTCGCTGACCACCCCCACGCTTCGATGCCCAACGGTGCGTTCCGCAGCGAGGTGTTCGGCACCCGGCATGACGTTCTCGGCACCCCTGTCGACCGTTTCATCAAGACGGTTGACGAGCTGGTTGGGGGGATGGAGAGCGTGCAGATGATCCATGACATGCAGGTCATCAAACCCGGCGCGACCCTCTACACGGGCCTGCACCTGGTCGCGCCCACGTTCGGGCACCTCGCCGCGTTCGCCACCGCCGTCACCGAGGCCATGCCCACTGTTGACGGCCGCCCTGTCCTCAACCTCGGAGGCAAACGCGCCACGGGCTATGGGCAGTGCGCGGTGGAACTCGACGCCTCCTGGAAGATACCCGACCAGTACCGTGACGTCGCCGGTCTGGTCGCCGCCTACGAAGACCACCTGCGCACCCATCGGGCGGAGATCCTCACCCTGCTGGAGGAGATCACCGGCTGATGGACCTCGTCACCACGCCTCCCGGCGACACCACGGCCGACCCCAGGTGGCAGCCCGTCCGGGTGGTCGCCCGCCTCGCCACCCCGGTGATCGGCCTGGACGCGCACCCCATGCACCTGGACGGCCCCGCATCCTGGGGCGCGTACCTGGCCTACATCTCCGAGCACGGCCACGACGCGCTGCCGCCCCTGTCGGACGACGCGGTGGACTTCGCGCTACCGTTGGCTACCTGGAACATGCACGGCACCTGGGGGTGGGCGTGTTCCCGCGCCCACTACACCCCGGTCGGCTACACCACGGTGGCGATGCGCCGACGCCCCGCCGTCGATGAGATGGCCCGCTATGCGCCGGACCGGAAACACCACCTCGCCGCCGGACCTATGAAAGCCCGCGACACCCCGCTGCCCGCCACCCTCGTCAGCGAGATCACCTGGTACGCGCTCGCCGCCCCCGAGCCGCTCGCTGAACTCCTGGATCGAGTCCTCTCGGTCGGCCGGCTCGGACGGCACGGGCACGGCCGCGTCCTACGCTGGGAGGTTCACCCGCACGACGACAGGGAGGCGTGGAGAGACCGGGTCCTCCCGCACCCTGGCGGCGTCCCGCAGTCGATCCGCGCCCCCTACCACCACCCCAAGCGGAAGGTGCCCGCATGCTGATCGACTCCCCGCGGCTTACCCCCCGGGACCGGGACCACTGGGCTCGGTTGGAGCACCTCGACCACGCGCTGTCCCACGACCCGGACCTCGACCGACTGGAAGCCCGCGGCCGCTCCGCCGTCGAGCAGTTCGCCCAGGGCGGCGACTGGTACGTGTCAGTGTCCTGGGGCAAAGACTCCGTGGCAGCCGCGCACATCGCCCTGCAGGTCAACCCCAGAGCGGTCCTACGGTGGGCGCGCGCCCGGCACGTGGAGATGCCCGAATGCGAGGCCGTGCGCGACGCCTTCCTGCGCATGCATCCAGAGGCCCGCTACGAGGAGATCGAATACGCCTTCCGGGTGCCGCTCCGATTCGAGCCCGGCCACGACACCGCGCCCTCCCAGGACGCACTCAAGGAAACCCTGACCGGCCGCTACGTCAGTGGGCTGCGCGCCCAAGAGTCCCGCATGCGCCGCATCTCCATCGGGCACCGTGGCCTGGTCACCCCCAACACGTGTCGTCCTATCGCCCACTGGGACGCGGTCCATGTTTTCGCCTACCTCCACCGTGAGGGGCTGCCCGTGCATCCGGCCTACGCCATGACCGCGGGCGGCTACTACGACCGCCGTTGGCTGCGTGTCCATCCCCTGGGCACTGCTGTGCCGCCAGCGTCGGCCGTGTACCGGCGCGATCATGCCGCCTGGGAGGAGCTGTACTACGGTGACGTGCTCAAAACAGCCCGGGCTGCGCGCGCTCACATGTGGAAACAGGAGATCCCGTGACTATCGACGACGAAATCTGGGCGATGCTGCCTGCCCGTCCCCCTGGACGCCAGCACTCCGCGATCCTCGCCGAGCTCTCCCAGACCCACCCTGACGTGACTGGAGTGGACGTCGCCAGAGCGCTGGCCCGACTGCGTGCCCAGGGGCGGGTGCTGTCTCACGTCCGGCACGGCTGTGAGCGGTGGACCCGTTGCGAGCTTCCTACTACGCCCACCCCCGATGCGACACCCCTGTGGGAGGATGCGTGACCTGGCCCTGGCCCAATGGAGTGGTCGTGGCGATCCCCACCGTCGCCCAGCGCGCCGCCCCCCTTGAGGCGACCCTGGCCCAGTGGCGGCAGTTCGGCGTGGACCCGGTGGTGTACCAGCAGCACCCTTCCTGGCCGCTCGGACACGAATCTCACCGCCGTACCTGCGACCTTCTTCTCCAAGGCGTCCTCGACCACCATCCCGACGCCACCCATGTGCTGCTCGCCGAGGACGACGTCGACCTGCACCCTGACCTTCCTGCCGTGCTGCCTATGGCTATGAGCTGCGACGTGGTGGCGCTGATGGTCAACGGCACAAGGTTCTACCCGCCGTGGGTCAAGGACCTCCTGGCCCGCGGGGAGCGGCTGCCCCGCGCGGTCGTGCCCATCGAAGACCAGGCGGCGTGGTGGGGCACCCAGGCCGTCCTCATGACCCGCCGCGTCGTCGAGCAGGTCCTGGCCTGGAAGTCTGACGGTGCTGGGTGGGACATCCACCTCCGCAACTGGACCCTGCACACCGGCACGAAGATCCACACCCTGATCCCCAACCCTGTCCAGCACCGCGGTGTGCCCTCCCTCGCGTCCAAACGTGGCGGCGGCCTGGGCCGGTCCGCTACCTACAATTGGCCCATCGAAGGAGAGCACCTGTGAGTCATCAGCAAGAGGCGCTTGCTCCCGCCGCGCTGCCCCCGCCCCTCGGCGATCGTGACGTCACCCCGCTGACTGTGCTGCAGACCGCCCGTAAAGAGTGGCAGGCCAGGAAGAGGGCGTGGGTTGCGGCTGGTCTTGTTGGTGAGGAGGGCCGTGACCACGTCACCGTCTGGCCCACCATCACCCGTGAGGAGGGGATTCGCTGGCAGCGGCTCGTGTCCGTGTTTGACCCGCACCTGACGGACCTGCACTACCGCTGGTACTGTCCGCCGGGCGGCAGAATCTTGGACCCGTTCGCTGGAGGTGCGACACGTGGCCTGGTCGCCGCAGCCCGCGGCTACCACTACACCGGTATCGACCTGTCCGGGCGGCAGGTGGAGGCGAACCGCGCCCAGTATGTGGCGTGGCAGGACCGCGGCCTGATCACTGGCAGCGCCGAGTGGATCACTGGGCCTGCGCAGGACGTTCTCCCCGGCCTGGATGGCGGGTTCGACTACGTGTTCACCTGCCCGCCCTACCACAACCTGGAACGCTACTCGGATGACCCGGCCGACCTGTCCGCGATGGGCTGGGAGGAGTTCCTCGCCGTGCTCGGCGGTATCGTCGCCGCCGCACTCGATCTGCTCGCCCCTGACCGGTTCGCGACCTGGGTTGTTGGTGACCTGCGCGGCCCCGACGGCTACCTGCGGCGCCTGCCCTCCCGCGTCGACACCATGCACGAGGCCGCAGGCGCGCGGCTGGTCAACGACACGGTGATTGCCTCACCATTGGGAGGCAAGTACGGCGTGATCTGGAGGTCCTGGACTCCCACCCGATCGGCTACCCGTATCCACTCCCACGCCCACACCTACGTCAAGGGCGACCGTCGGCGTGCCACGGCCGCTGTGGGGGGAGACTCTTGATGACACCGCTGCCTGAGCCTGTCCCAGACACGACTACCCCGGAACTGGACGCGCTCGAAACCGAAACCCGCACCCTGATCGACCGGCATCTTGATGACGCTCGCGACGTGGCTGCCACCACGGTGGCCAGCCCTGTCGAGGCGACCCGCCGCAACAGCAGACTGATGGACCGGCTGCGGCAGGCGCGTGCGGCGATCATAGACACGGCAATGGGAGCGGTGCGGCGTGCTGTGCCGTTGGGGGCTCGGGATGCGGCCCGGGAAGCACCACCGCCAGCAGGCACCGAGGTGCGGTATGTGCCCGATGATGTGGACGTGCACCGGGTCACCGGCGACATTGACCTGCGCAATGACGTGAGTTTCATCATCAGCTCCCAGGGGTTGCGTGTGGAGATCAACCCGCCTGGGCGGCGGCGTGAAGAGGCCCTCGAGGTGGTGGAGCAGACACTGGCCCGGATCCACAACGTGACTACGACGGGGATTCACCGGGCCTATAACCGGGGACGGCAGTGGTATGCCGCTCTGTTCGCCTATGACCTGAAGTGGTTCACCAGGGTTGATGAGCGCACGTGTTCGCGTTGCCGTCCTATGCATGGCAGGGTGATCGCGTCCAAAGAGCGGTTCAGTCTGCGGGAGCCTGATTGGGAGGGGTTTGACGGGCTGCCGCCGCTGCATTTCCGGTGCCGCTGCTACACGGAGGTAGTGCGTCGCCGCCTGTTTGGAGGGGAGGGGTGACCAGTAGTGACACTCTCACATCGCAGCAAACACAGTGGGCGGTACGAGCGGACGCTGGCGTCAGCAGAACGGGATGCTCAGGCTGCTCGGCTGCGCGCCCAGCACTGGACGTATCAGCAGATCGCAGATGAGCTCGGCTACCCGGACAAAATCGCAGCGTACCGGGCTGTGCAGCGCGCGTTGAAGGCCGCGATCAGGGAACCGGGTGAGGAACTGCTCGCATTGGAGTTGGAGCGGTTGGACCGGTTGGCGCGCGCCGCTGAGGAGGTGTTGGAGGCCCACCACGTCAAAGTGGCGGGCGGGGAGATCGTGTATGACGAGGCTGGGCAGCCGCTAGAAGACACCAGGCCCGTGCTGGAGGCGATCGACCGGTTGCTGAAGATCCAGGAGCGGCGCGCGCGCCTGTTGGGTTTGGATGCTCCGGTGAAGCAGCAGATCACGGGCAAGGTCGCCACCTATCGGGTGGAGGGCGTGGATTTGGATGCGCTCCGCTGAGCTGGTGCACACCTATCGGCCGCGTGGGACTGCGGTGCAGGTGATGGAGGCCCGCGAGGATGAGGTGTTGGTCTGCGGCCCCGCTGGTACGGGAAAGTCCCGCGTGTGTTTGGAGAAGCTGCACTTGGTTGCCCTGTTGAACCCGGGGATGCGCGGGTTGATCGTCCGTAAAACCTCGGTGTCGCTGGGGTCGACGACGTTGGTGACGTGGCGCGAGCAGGTCATCAAGGAAGCCCTGGCCACGGGCACGGTGCACTTTTATGGCGGCTCCCCCCAGGAGGCTGCCTCTTACCGGTACGACAACGGCTCAGTGATCGTCGTCGGCGGAATGGACAAGGCCACGAAGATCATGTCGAGCGAGTACGACCTGGTGTTCGCCGATGAGGCTACTGAGCTCACTCTCAACGACTGGGAGGCGATCACTTCTCGGTTGCGGCACGGCCGGTTGAGCTTCCAGCAGTTGTTGGCCGCATGTAACCCGGACGCGCCTACCCACTGGTTGAAGCAGCGCTGTGATAAGGGGCTGACCCGGCTGATCAACAGCCGACATGAGGACAACCCTGTCTACTACAACTCTGATGGGACGCTCACGGAACGAGGCCGCGACTATATTGGCAAACTCGACAGGCTCACCGGGGTGCGGCATGCCAGGTTGCGGCTTGGTTTGTGGGCTGCGGCTGAGGGCATGGTCTACGACCAGTTCCAGGAGGCCGTGCACGTCGTCGACCCGTTTTCGATTCCTGAGCATTGGCCCCGCTACCTGAGCGTGGACTTCGGGTTCACCAACCCGTTCGTTGCCCAGTGGTGGGCTGAGGACGAGGATGGTCGTCTCTACCTGTACCGGGAGATCTACCGGACTCGGCGCACTGTTGACCAGCATGCCCGTGACATTCTCGACCAGGTCACCACACCGGATGGCCGCTGGTTGGAGCCCCGCCCGACCGCGGTCGTGTGTGATCATGACGCTGAGGGGCGTGCCGTGTTGGAGCGTGAACTCGGCGTGGAAACCACGCCCGCGCACAAGAGCGTGCTTGATGGGATTCAGGCAGTGCAGGCCCGGCTGCGGGTAGCCGAGGACGGTAAACCCCGCCTGTTTTTCGTGCGGGGTGCGCTGGTGGAGCGCGACCCAGAGCTGGAGGGGGCGCGGCGTCCCACCTGCACGGTGGAGGAGATCCCTGGCTACATTTGGTCACGCTCCCGGGATGGCAGGGAAAAAGACCAGCCGGTCAAGGACGATGACCACGGCATGGATGCGATGCGGTACATGGTGGCGCACCGTGACCTCGCCGAGCAGCGGGAGGTCATCGCGGTAGCCGGGTTTAACTGGTAGTCACCTCTGTGGTGTCGTCATCTTCGGTGGGGGCTGTGACGTCGGTGAGCGGCACCAGTGTCGGGGTTTCTACCGGGGTGACGCTGGCGGGTTGCTGTTCGGCTGCCATAGCGCGCCATTCGGCCACGGTTGCATCCGAGAACGGGGTCTCCTGCCACAGCGCCTCCTCGGGGACGCCGAGTTTCTCGGCGAGCAGGCCGAGCAGCTCTACGAACTGGACGGCGCGCGCATCAATCAGACGCTTCCACCGCACCCGGGCGGCCGGGTCAACGGGGATGCCGAGCAGGGTTCCGGCCTGGCCGAGCAGCTGTTCGTGTGACTCGCCGATCATGACTTTGCGTTCAGCGACTTTGCGGGCTGTGGATTCGCGTACCTCCACCAGGCTGGCTGCGGCCAGGTTGGACAGGGTGCCGAGCAGTTCGTGGGTGGGGGTTTGGGAGATGGCTGCGGCGAACCGGGCAGCGGATTCACGCGCGGCAATAAACCCGTCCAGCTGGGTCTGCGACAGCTCTTCCACAGCGAAGTCGCTGGGGTGCGCGTTGATAGCGAGCAGCGTCGACGCCGACGATTTCAGCTGCTTCTCCACTGCTTCCATCATCTTGCCGATGAGGATCTTGCGGCCGTGCGCGCCGTAGTGCTGGGCGACCAACAGGTGCAGGGTGCACAGGTTGATCTGGTCTTGCAGGGTCATGTTCGGCTCGATGTCGCCCTGCACGGGGTCGTCGAGGTCTTCGTCAGCGAGGTAGCGGACTACTGGGCACACGTCTTGTTCGTGTTCGGTAAATCCGACCTGTTCGAACACGATTGTGGTTTTGCTGGGGCGGCGCACGGGTTTGTCGAGCCTACGCAGCTCGTAGACGCCGGTGTCGTCATACAGCCACCAGGTGCCGTCCTTGCGTTGTTCTAGGGCGTATTCCGGCCATTCGTCGTCGTCGCCGTATGCGGCAGTCATCTTTCGGGCTGACAGGGGCCGGATGACGGGAGGCGCGTCGTCGTCGGCTGCGGGGAGGATGGCTCCGTAGGCGACTCCGTAGGCGGCGGTCGACTTGTGGAGGGGGATCTGTTTCTTGTCCCACCGGTTGGACTGCCAGATTTCCCGCCAGATGGTATCGGCGGCTTCGGTGTCGGCGGATTGGTAGCCGTCCACGAACATTTGCTGGGTGGTGGCGTTGACGATCAGTTTCATGAGGGGGACACGCGCCATTTTCGCGAGTGCCTGCAGCTCGCGGGGGGTGTCGGGGGGCAGATAGGTGAGCTCGGGTCGTCCTTGCAGGTAGAGGCGGATGGTGTCGAGGCGTTTGCGTTCTCTGTTGCGGATTTCGTAGAGCTCTGAGGCTTTTTCGGCGGCCTCGGTTGGGTTGAGCATCGTTGTCCTCCCACACCCCTGTTGATTCTCTGACGCTATCGTCAAACGGTTGACAATGCTCTTTGGGCTATCATCCCTGATAGAGAGTGACACTGCCGGAATGGTGGTGACACTGTTAACAGGAGATTTTTGTGCCGCAAAGGCACACACACGGCATCCCGGAATGGGAGCACATGACCGACAACACAACAGAGACCAACGAGACCGAACCCGAGCGCGACGACGTAGAGCCCACCGAGGAACCCGAAACGGGCACCGACACCGAGCACGCCGACGACAACAGCGAGGACGCTGCTGAAACCGCTGACAGCAGCACCCCCACTAGTGGCGACGGCGAGGACGTCGATTGGCGGGCCAAAGCGGAGCTGTACAAGGCGCAGATGCGCAAAAACGAACAGCGCGCCAAGGCCAACTACGCCGAAAACCAGCGGCTGCTCAAAGAACTGGAAACCCTCCGCGCCCAGCTCGCCGAGGGCACCAAGGGCAAGAGCGCGAAGACTACCGGCGGTGAGCCCACCACCGAGGGCGAGGATCCGATCGTTGCGCAGATCAAGCAACTGTCGGCCGAGCTCGCCGAGGTGCGGGAGACCAGCAAGCGGCTGGCCGAGGAAACCGCGAGGGCTAAACGCCAGCAGCTCATCGCTGAGGTGGCAGCAGCCAAAGGGCTCACGCTGGACCAGGCGCGACGCCTCCAGGGGGAGACCCGGGAGGAGCTGGAGGCTGACGCTGATGAGCTGGTCGCCTTGTTCGGTCTCAACCGTAGGCGGGAGCCCGCGCCCAAGCCAAAGCCGCGCGAGAAAAAACCTCTCCGAGGGGGCGCGACCAACGACAGCGACGAAGAGAGACTGTTCGGGGGCCGCAGCAGGAGAGAGATTCTCGAGGCTGTCACCTCTACGGGCAGGCGGCGGCGGTGAGCTGCTAGGCGTGGTCTCCACTAGTAACAGGGAGTAACCAGTGACGTTTGTTACCAGTGAGTCGATTTCGACGCTCGCCGTGGACCTGCTGTCGGCTGAGCTGTCGCTGACCCAAACCGTGTCGCAGGTGCCCTCCGGTGATGTGGCGCCGCCCACGGGTGGGGAGACCACGCTGCGCGTGCCCGTGCCCCGTGAGGCGAAGATCCAGCCTCGGGGTGCGAGCCTTGACTACACCGAGATCGACGAGGTGTCCGTCGATTTCAGCATCGACCACATTTACGACGGTGCGCGGGTGACCGAGCACCAGCGGTCGCTGGACATCGTCGACTTCGGCAGGCAGGTCACCCGCAACCAGGTGCGGGCCGTGGTCGCCGGAGCCGAGCGGCAGCTCGCGAGCGTGATGAACGCGCTGCCGATCGACGAGGAAGTCACCCCCGACGGCAGCGATTTCGACAACGTCATTGCCGACGCCAACGCTCTTCTTGACGAGGCTGAGAACCCAATGGAGAACCGGTGGTTGGCCGTGTCTCCGCGGTTCGCGGCCCGGCTCACCTCGCCGGATGGTGTCACCCTCACCGACTTTCAGGGTGAGGTCGCCACGGAGGCGCTGCGGCAGGGCATCCTCGGCGAGTACCGCGGGTTCATCGTGGTCAAAAGCCCGCGGCTGACCGGCATCAAGGCGTTGGCCTACCACTCCAGCGCGTTCGCGTTCGGCACGCTCACCCCGCCGATGATCCCCGGCACGATCGACTCAGCCGTGATCACCGAAGAAGGGCTGTCGGTGCGGCATGTGTTCATGGTCGACCCGGCCACCGCATCCACCCTGTCGCTGTTGTCTATCTATGCGGGCGCTGAGCTGGTGGACGCCGACCGTGTCGTCGTCCTCGGCGTGGAGGACGAATCCTGACCATCTGGTGCGAGGAGGGGAGGTGCGGCCATGGCCGAGCCTTTGATGACGGTCGAGCAGTATGAGGCTCGGCTCGGCCGCACCCTGACCGGCGCCGAGCGCGCCCAGGCTGAGGCGCTTCTTGCGGACGCTTCCGACGTGGTGCGTCGGATCGCGCAGGGCCGCCTGGATGAGGCGACTAGCGAGGATGTGCCCGGCCCGATCCGCATGGTGATCTTTTCGATGGTGACTCGGGCGGTGCGTAACCCGGCCGGGGTCAACTCGGAGCGGATCGCTGACTACCAGTACTCGGGGGCGCGCCCCCTCTACCCCACCGACGAAGAACAGGACCTGATCAGGGATGAGATGGACATCCCGTCAGTGCGCACGATCACGCTCGTAGGGGACATGCCGCAACGGTTGCTGGATGATGCTGCGGCCGCCCCCTACGTCGGCTACTACCTGGGAGACGATTAGCTTGCCTGTCCGATTTGAGAACACCATGACCGGCAGGGTCGTGGAGTACGCGACACCGGAGGAGATCGCCCCGCCACACAGGGTGTGGGGGTCGCGTGAGGAGAAGGCGGTTGCGGAGCATGAGGCGGCCGCACGGCGGCGCCTGTTGGACCGGTTGCGCCGCTCTAAGCGGTGGGTGCCCACAGATAAGCCGGTGACACGTAAGACCCTGCGGCAGCTGGAGCATGAGCGTCGGGAACGGGAGCGACGCCAGATTGAGGCGAAGCTGCGCGCCGAGTATGAGCGTCAGCTTGAGGTGGAGCTCGCTAAACGGTCCCCTGTGAGCGAGTCGGCTGCTACCAGCGAGGAAAGCGTGAAGCAGCCGAGGGCGTCGACAGCGCAGATCCGCGCGTGGGCCAAGGAGCAGGGGCTCGAAGTTCCGGCGCGCGGCAGTCTGCCGTCGGATGTGGTGGATGCCTACCACAAGGCCCACGCCGAATAAGGGGGCGTTGCCGCATGCTGGGCCACCTGTGGAACCGTGCCCTCGCCCACTATCGGACAGAAACTGTCCGCAACGACATGGGCGGGTTGGATGAGCAGCGTATCCGTCTCGGGGTGATCGCTGCCCGCGTCCCACAGCCCACAGCGTTGGAGCGGGTGATGGCGCGTTCCCAGGTGGGCCCGCAGCAGGGCCAGGCCGAGCTGACCCAGCCGGTGTACTGCGATCCGGGTGAGGATGTGCGGCGCGGTGATGAGCTGGTCGACGAGACGACCGGTGAGGTGTTTCGTGTTGTCGCCGCGATACGGCCGTCGGTGGCGGTCTACCTGCGGCTTGACACCGAGGTCCTTCAGGCCGAGCCTGCGGGGGAGGTGTCCTAGTGGCTGGCCGCATGGTGGTGGAGATCCGTGGTGTCGATAGCCTGCGAGACCGGTTGCGGATGATGCGCTCGCACGTGCGGGAGGGCACCGAGGCCGCGGCTCGTGAGGCGGGCCGGATGGGTGAGGCCACGATGAAGGGCCTGGCTCCGGTGGACACGGGCCGGCTGCGTGACAGCATCCGGCACGAGGTGCAGGGCCCCACTGTGCGGTTCGGTCCGGGGGATGAGATCGACTACGCCGCCTTCGTCGAGTTCGGCACATCGAAGATGGCTGCACAGCCGTATGTGCGGCCGACGGTGGAGGCGATGCGTCGTATCTGGCCTGACCTGGTGGCCGAGCACGTGAACCGGGCGCTTCAGCAGAAGAAGCGAGGGCGGAGGTGGTGGCGGTGACCAGGATTACCCCGACCGCGGCCACGGCGCTCGCTGCTGTGCAAAAAGCCGTGGTGCAACGGTGCAACGAGTATTTGTCGGTGCCGGTGTGGGACTACGTTCCTGAGGACCAGCCGCACCCGTTTGTGACAGTGGGGGAGGCTACCGAGACTGCGGATAACGTGCACGGCCGGTTTGGGCGTCGCGTGGTGCACACCCTGCACGTGTGGACCAAGGGCCGTGGAGGGTTCGCTGAGGCTCTGCAGATCGCAGCCGAGCTCACCACGTTGTTTGACCACAGGGAGAACGACATCGAACTGGAGGGCCACCGGTTGTGGTCCGTCAGGTTGGTGGATGCGCGGCCGATGCGTGACCCTGACCCGCTGATCCGACACATCCCGATCAGCTTTGCTTTCCACACTGAACAGCTTCCCCCGCCCTCGTAGGTGGGGGTTTAGACGCCTCCGGCTGATCACCGGAGGAAGGGCCCTCCCAGGGTCCCAGGGTCTGGGAGGGCCCGCCATCCCTGGGACGTCCACACAGCACATCGTGAGTGGAGGTCCACGAAAATGGCTGGCTACTCGGGGTTCGGGACCCGGTTCGAGCGCGGAGACGGCGGCACCCCGGAGACATTTGACCTGATCGGTGAGGCCACCGACATTTCCGGTCCCGAACAGGAGCGGGACACCATCGAGGTCACCTCCCACCAGTCGCCGAATGGTTTCCGCGAGTGGGTGGGTGGCCTCTCCGACGGTGGCGAGGTCTCCTTCGAGGTCCGCTACGACCCTGCGCTGCACAACGTGCTGCAGGACGACTTCGCTGACCCGCAGCCGCGTAACTACCGGATCGTGCTGCCGGACCCGCCCGGCGGTATCTGGAACTTCCGCGCGTTCATCACCGCCATGGGGATGGCGTTCCCGATGGAGGACGCGATGAGCTGCTCGTTCACGTTCAAAGTCACCGGAAAACCGGAGTTTGAGGAGGCAAGTTAATGGCTCTTCTTGGTCGCGACCAAATTCTCGGTGCCAGCGACTTCGAAACCCGTGACGTGGAATGCCCCGAATGGGGAGGCACGGTGCGGGTGCGGCCGTTGACGGCTGTGCAGCGGTCGCTGATCGAGTCGACGATGTTGGAGGCCAACCAGACCAAACGGTTCGACAAGGTTGGCAAGGTCGCGATCCAGTGCGTTGCCTGGTGTGTGGTCGACGAGCAGGGGGAGCGAGTCTTCACCGAGGCTGATGTGAAGGCACTCGGGGAGAAAAGCTCCGCGCCGATCCTGCGTCTGAGGGACGCGATTTTTGAGCTCAGCGGGATGAGCAAGGGCGCGGTGGAGGAGGAGGTTGAGGATTTCACCGAAACCCCCACCGGCTCTTCCTCCACCGTCTAGCTGCTCACCTCGGCTACACGGTGCACGAGATGTTGGAGCGCATGCCTGCCCGCGAGTTGACGGCGTGGGCAGCGTATGAGCAGGTGGCAGGCCCGCTCGGTCAGCCTCGCGATGACATTCTCGTGGGGATTTTGGCGGAGCGGATCACCAGCATGCTCCAGAGCGGCAAGAAGCGGCGGCGGTGGCGGGTAGACGACTTCGTTCCCAAGTGGGGGCGGAGGAAACGCACAGCTCAAACCCCGCAGGAGCAGAGGAATCTGCTGCTGGAGTTGACGCGCCGGTTTGGTGGGACGATCCGAAAACGATAGGGGTGTGACGGGTGGCCACGCTAGAAGAGCTCACGGTCGTGCTGGATGCGGATACGCGGCCGTGGATGCGGGAGCTGGATCGGGCCACCCGCGCTACCCAGCGGGAGTTCACCCGGTTCGCGGAGGTGGCGAGCCGGTCGGGTCGGCGTGGCGGCACGAGTTTTATCACGGGGTTCGCTGAGCAGGCGGCGCGCACACAGCGTGTTGTGCAGCGCAGCGTGGAACGGCCGCTTCAGGAGGCGCAGAAGGTCGCGGCGGCCTCCGGTGGGAGGGCTGGGTCGTCGTTTGTGTCCGGGTTTACCCGCCCGGTGCAGACGATGACGCTCAAGGTTTCCCAGGCGTTGGATCCGACGATGACCGCGACGGTGAAGCGGCTGGGTGAGGGGGGTGTGCAGGCAGGCCAAAAATGGGTGGATGAGGTTGGCCGCACGGTTCGGGATGCTCGGCCGAGGTTCGAGGCTGCGGCGGCTCAGGCTGGTGCAGGTCTTTCTTCGGGGCTGCAGCAGGCTACCCAGAGCGCGTCCCGCCCGTTGAGTGCCCAGCTGGGTGATGCTGGGCAGCGTGGCGGGGAGGGGTTTACGTCTGGGTTGAGCGGTGGGCTTGCGGGGGTGGCGGGCGCGTTTGCGCCTGTCGCGGCGGCCGCGGTGGGGATGAGCAGTGTGGTGGGCGGCGCCGTGTTGAGGGTGGCCGGCGATTTCGATCATGCGATGGCGGCGGTGCGCGCGGTCACCGGTGCGACGGGTGAGGAGTTCGCTCGCCTGGAGTCGCTGGCCAAAGAAATGGGTGCTACCACCATGTTCAGCGCGACTGAGGCCGCGCAGGCCATGGAGTTTTTGGGCATGGCCGGGTGGGACACCACGCAGATCATGGCTGGCCTGCCCGATGTGCTGAACCTTGCTGCGGCGGGTGGGCTTGGTTTGGCTGAGGCTGCGGATATCGCCTCCAACATCATGGCGGGCATGTCGATGGAGGCGTCTGAGGTGGGCAGGGCTGCGGACGCGCTCGCTACGGCGGCAGCTAACGCCAACGTTGACGTCAGGATGTTGGGTGAGACCTCCTCGTATGCGGCTGGTCTCGCCTCGGCGGCCGGCTGGTCGATTGAGGACCTGGCCACAGCCATCGGCCTGTTCGGCAACGTCGGCATCCAGGGAAGCACGGCCGGTACGGCGCTCAACCACATCCTCGGCCAGCTCCAGGACTCCTCGTCCAAGGCGGCGAAGCTGTTCAAGGAGCTCGGCATCGAGATCCGCGACTCTTCTGGTGCGGTGCGCAGCCTGGATGAGCTGCTGATTGACCTGATCAACTCCGAAGCTGACGCCTCTGAGATCGCGCGGGCGTTCGGGCAGGATCACGGCCCCAAGCTGGTGTCGGCGATGCAGCAGGGGGAAAGTGCGATCCGCAAGCTCGTCGACGCGATGGGGGAAACCAGCGGCGAGGCCGAGCGCATGGCGTCCATCCGCATGGATAGCTTTGTTGGTGCTCTGGATCAGGCGAAAAGCGCGGCCGAAGGTTTCTTCATCGCTATCGCCGATCTTGGGATTCTTGACACTGCTAGAGGCATTGTTGACGCCTTCTCTGCGGCTGTAAGCGTGGCCACCACCTGGCTGGAAAAGCACGCAGACACGATCCGGCCTGTCATCAGGTTCATCAGCCTGCTCGTGGCGAGCATCGCCGCAGTGGTCGGTGTCTTCCTTGCTGCAAAGGCAGCGATCGCTGGGGTTGGCGCTGTTTTTGCTGTCGTCACCTCACCGATTGGGTTGGTGATCGGAGCGATTGGGCTCCTGATCGCTGGCCTGGTCAAGCTGTGGCAGAAGTCTGAGACGTTCCGTGACATCGTCACGGCCGTCTGGGATTACATCGCCGATGCTGTTGGCGCGGTAGTGGACTGGTTTAAGGACACAGTCTGGCCGGTTTTGGTTGAGGGTTGGGAGGAGATCAAGAAGGCCGCTGGTCCGCACATCAAACGCATCGTGGCCTGGTTGAAGACCCTGCGGGACGGCGCTGATTCGCTCGGGGAGCGTTGGGGGTGGCTGTGGGATGCGATCACAGCGCCGATCCGTACTGCTAGCACCATCATCACCACGTGGGCGTCCAACGTGGTTCAGGCGTTTAAGGGCTGGGTGGACGTCATCGCAGGCCTGTTGGAAGGGGACTGGGAGCGCGTCTGGGAAGGCGCGAAAGAAGTCCTTGCTGCGGTGTGGGACACGATGGTGGAGGTCGCGAAGGCCGGGTTGAAGCTGCTGTGGACCTCGTTGAAAACCTGGTTTTGGGAACTGCCGCGCGCGATCGGTGAGTGGCTCGTCGGGGTTGCCCCGGTCATCTGGGACAAGGCGACGAACGAGTGGATTCCCGCGTTCGTTGACTGGGTATTGGAGATGGGCCGCAAGTTCGCCGCGAAGCTGGGCGAGTGGCTGGATGATTTCTCGACGTGGATGACCGAAGATGTGCCGGATGAGATCGAGAAAAATCTGCCTGAATGGACTGCCGAGTTTGTCAAGTGGGCTGGTGGGCTGTGGGGTGAGGTCCGGCGGAAGCTCATAGAATTTGCCACCAGGTTCGGCAGGTGGATTGTTTCCCAGGCGAAGGCGCTGCCTGGGAAGCTCGCAATGTGGAGTGAGACGGTTCGCCAGTGGGCTGGTGGGCTGTGGGGCAGTGTCAAGGGGAAGATCAACGAGTTCGGTACCAGGTTCGCGGTCTGGGCTGAGGGGTTCGCTGCGTCGCTGCCAGCGCGTTTGGAGGGGTGGACGAACCAGATAGTTGTGTGGATTGAGGGGTTCGCTGAAAGCCTGCCGAAGCATCTCGAAACACTGACGCAGGAATTCGTGAAATGGGCGACGGGCGCTCCTGAGGAGACCGCGACCGCGTTCGAAGAAGCTGATGGCCCGGGGAAGATCGAAAAGCAGGTTGAAAACGATTGGGCTCCTCGTCTGATTGCTGCGTTTGGTCGCGCACTGCTGAATTTGGCGCTGGCGATCCCCGGCATGGTGGTGAAGATCGGCTGGGCGCTGCTGAGTAGTTTTGCGCGGATCCTGATTGCTCTGGCTTTGATGGCTGCGGAGAAGTTCCGTCACCTGTTGGGGGTGGCGGCGCGTTTGTGGGAGCAGATCAAGCAAAAGATCATCGAGAAGGCCAGCGAGCTGGTCGACGGGGTCAAGGGCAAGATCAACGAGTTGTACGACAACACCGTCGGCAGGGTCAAGGACCTGTACAACGAGGTGGTCGGCAACTCGATTTGGCCGGACATGGTCGACGCGATCATCGGGGAGACCGGGCGCCTGTCTAAGGGTGTGGGCGACAAGTTCTCTGGGATGGGCAGGGGCACCACTGGTGAGACGTCGTCGATGGCGCAGACGGTGACGCGGCAGGTGCAGCAGTTGCGGGCTGCGGTGGTGGCGGCGGTGGCTGCCATGCAGGCGAGTGTGGCCCGGTTGATTGGCCTGTTGGCGCGCGGGTTCACATCGGCGTTCACCCAGTTGGGGGCGCAGGCGTTGCGGTCGTTTAGGGGGATGGCTGCTGGTCTGGTCGCGGAGACGTCGAATCTGGTGCGGGTGCTGAACCGGGCGTTCTCCCAGTTCGGGTCGAACACGGTTCGGGGTTTTACGAACACTGTTCGCGGTGTCGCGTCGGCGTGGGCGAAGCTGCGGCAGGCCGCGGCCGCGCCAGTGCGATATGTGATCTCACCGGTCTACAACAAGGGCCTGCGGCCGGTGTGGAACCGGGTGGCTGCCAGGGTGTCAGGCCTGTCGCCGATGAGCGCGATGAGTGTGCCTAGCGGTCTGGCCGAGGGTGGTGTGGTGCCCGGCTACCAGCCGTCGAAGCGGGACGATCTGATCATGGGCATGCGTTCTGGGGAGGGCGTGCTCGTGCCTGAGGTCGTCAAGGGCCTGGGCGCAGGGTTCATCGATTTTTGGAACCGGATCGGCAACCGCGGCGGTGTCTCCGCGGTGCGCCGTGTCAGCCAGGAGATGAACAAAGCGGGCCTGGGCCAGGCACCGATGGAGGGCCTGTCCAAGTATGCGGGCAGCGTTCCTGGGCTGGCCAGGGGTGGGATTGTTGGCCGTGCACGGCAGTTCACCTCGACGCCGTGGCGGCACATCGAGGGGCGGATTGAAGCCAAGGCCAAACCGGCGTTGGATGAGATGCACACCGGGTTGGGTAAGCTGTTCGGCCGCGGTGACACGTTCAACGGGATAGCGCACGCTGCGATGGGGACGATCAAGCCCCGCGTGTTGGCTGCGTTCCGTCGGGCGGATGAGGCGTTTAGGGCGCTGATGGGGGGCGGCCTGGACTCGTGGGGGGACCTCGCCACAGCCTCGGAGCGGATCCGTCGCACCGCGAAGTTCCTCACTGCGCAGCGCGGTAAACCCTACATTTGGGGCGGGGTTGGCCCAGGCGGCTACGACTGTTCCGGCCTCACCTCGGCGGTGGAGAACGTGTTCCGCGGCTTGTATCCGTATCGTAGGCGTCACACCACGCACTCGTTCCTTGGCGCGCCCCCGCCTGGGTGGGTGCGAGGGTTGCGCGCGCCGCTGTCGGTTGGTGTTACCCACGCTGGGGTTGGGCACATGGCTGGCACCCTCGCCGGGGTGAACTTTGAGTCCCGTGGATCCCGGGGGGTGGTGCTCGGCCGGGCTGCGCGCGGCACCCGCAGCTTCCCCCACCAGTTCGGATTCGCCCCAAGCTTGGGTGATGCGCTCCCCGCTAAATCGTATGACCAGGGCGGATGGCTCATGCCCGGCTACACGCTCGCCTACAACGGCACCGGGCGGCCTGAACCCGTAAACGCCGAGCCGATTCGGATCATCCTCGACATTGAGGGCGGCGATGACGAGCTGCGGCGTCGGATCCGGCGGATGGTCCGCATCGAGGGCGGCGGCGACGTTCAGGTTGCTTTCGGTTCTGGGAGGGGGCGCCGGTGATCACCCTGGTGGGCGCCACCTCAGCGGGCGGGTTCGTGTCCTCGGTGACTGTGAATCTTCCTGCCGGGGTGCAGGACGGGGACCGGATGTTCATGCTCGCCTCTGCCAATGACTTCCCTACGATTACCGCTCGCCCACCGGGGTGGGCGGTCATGACCGAGGACATCATCGGCACGGACGTGGCTACCTACGTGTGGACCCGTGTCGCCGATGGTGAGCCTGCCTCCTACACGGTGACGTGGGAGGGCTCGCACTGGCACTTCCTTAACCTTGTCGTGTTTCGCGGGGTTGACTCGGTGCGTTCCTATGCCGTCAACTCCACTGACTCTGCGGCCACTATCGATCTGCCCGTGCTGGATGCTCAGCCTGGGGATGTGCTGCTCGCCTACGGTTTCCATTGGGGAGAGGTAGCCAAGACCTGGGCTCCGGCGGGGCTGACGACGATCACGAATCTGTCGCGGGCGATTATCTCTGCCTACCAGGTGCAGGCTGGTGGTCCCACGCCCGCATACACGCTGGTGACGGACACGGTTGGGCACATGGCAGCCACGGCGATTCTGCTTACCCCGAAAACCGTGCCTACCACCCAGCCACGCTTCCCTTTGACGATCCGCACCGAGTTGAAGCTGGGCGGGGAATGGGTGGACATCAGCGGGGACGTGCGGGACACCGACCCGGTGACGATCAGTCGAGGCCGGGCGGATGAATCGGCGACAGCGGATGCGTCCACGTGCAGGCTGCTACTCAACAACCGGCACGGCAAGTATTCGCCCCGTAACCCCAATTCTCCCTACTACGGGATGTTGGGGCGCAACATTCCGCTTCGGGTGGCGGTGATGGTAGGGGACACGCGGATCGGCCGGTTTGCGGGTGAGGTGTCTGAGTGGCCGTTGCGTTGGGATTTGTCCGGCAACGACGTGTGGCTGCCGATTGAGGCGAGCGGGCCGCTGCGTCGGCTCTCTCAGGGGCACGGCCCTGCCCGGTCTGCGTTGCGCCGCTTCATCGTTGCGCGTAATCCGGTCGCCTATTGGCCGCTGACGGATGGTGCCTCCGCGCTGGTCGCTTCTCCGGATGTGGGTCTGTATGACATGGGGATCGTGGTGGATGCCCCACCGGGCACGCTTGGGGTGACCCAGTCGCGTCTGGACTGGCGGGAGGGTGAGCTGGCGCCGTGGTTGGAGGATGTGGCGCGCACTCGGCGGGCCGTGGGGCGGATTGCTGGCCAGGTGGAGGGCAGCTCTGCTGACTGGGCGTTGGACATGGTGCGTGCCGGGGTGGGTGGGGTGGACCGGCTGGTCGCAGTCGCTCGCCGCGGCGATACGGGGCCATCACAGGAGTGGCAGGTGCGGTTCGACGCGGGGGCTCTCGACATCAGGGTGTTTGTGCGTACCGTTCTCGATGATGCCTCCCCGTCTGCGTGGACTCAGGTGTCTAGCGCTCTTGTGGAGCCCCGGTTTTTCACGGACCAGTTGCGGCATGTGCGGCTGGAGGTGCGGGACACGGGCGTGGAGTCGGACTGGTGGTTGTACATCGACGGGGAGTTGATGGACACCGGCACCACGAACGGGTTGGGGCGTCCGCTTCCGGTGGTGTCTGCCCAGTACTGGTGGGATCACAGCAGTGTGCAGGACGCGGAGCATGTAGCGCTGGGCCACATCACGGTGTGGGACGCCTCAGAAGAAGCCGCGTACCCGAACCCGTTGGAGATGGTTCAGGCGATGTACGGGCATCGGGGTGAGCGTGCGGGGGTGCGCATCCATCGGATCGCCCGCGAGGAAGGCATCCCGTTGGAGGTGGTGGGGGATTTGGAGGCCACGCCGCCGATGGGTCCGCAGTATGCGGAGACCCCGCTGGAGGTGATGCGGGAGGCTGAGCGGGTGGATGACGGGATGCTGTATGAGTCTCGGGACGAAGTCGCGCTCGTGTACAGGACGAACAGGTCGCGTTACAACCAGGAGTTGAGTGGATGAGTGTGGAGTGGGTGTGGGCTGGGGCCGGTACCGAGACAAGCGTGTGGGTGCGCGGCAAAGTGACGGGTTCCTCGACGCGGCTGGTGGTGTCTGAAGCCGAGGACCTGTCGAACCCGGTGTTTTTCGGCCCTGTGCCGCCGACCAGCGAAGGCGTGGTGTCGATCGAGGCCACCGGGTTGGAGCCGGACACCCGCTACTGGTATGCGCTCGAGGACGACAGCGTTATCGACACGGCGTTCATGGGAACGTTCCGCACCCACCCGCCCGCGGGGGAGCCAGCGAGTTTCATCGTGGGGGCGGCCGGGGACGCCGGTTTGACCGGGACAGGGGATGATTCCCATATCACCAACGCCGTGTCCAACCACCCGGTGTTCGATGTGATGCGGGCACGGGCCCTCGCCGAGGACTGGCTGCAGTTCATTCACCTGGGTGACCTGCACTATCGCGACATTTCCATCAACGATCCCGACGCATACCGGCAGGCCTACCACGACGTCCTCACGTTTAACGGCACGCTCGGCGCGGATGCCCGCCAGGGCCGTTTCTACCGGGCTGTGCCGATCGCGTATGTGTGGGATGACCACGACTACGGGCCGAACAACTCCGATCGCACCCATGTGGGCCGGGCTGCCGCGGCGACCGTCTACCGGGAAATCGTCCCCCACTATCCGCTGCCTGCCGGGAGTGGGGATGCGCCGATCTACCAGTCCTGGCAGATCGGTCGTGTTCTTTTCGTCGCTAGCGACGTTAGGTGGGCGCGGGATCCGAACCTGCTGCCGGACAACGATCCGTCCACCCCCAAAACGATGCTGGGTGAGCAGCAGAAGCGCTGGCTGGAGCGCATTCTGCGTAACTCTTCTGCCCAGGCGCTGGTGTGGGTGATGCCGTCCCAGTGGCTATCCGACCAGGGGGACGTGCGTAACGTGGGGATCTCGTATTCGGGTGCGGACTACTCCAACGACTCGTGGTGGCGTTTCCGCAGGGAACGCGCCGAGCTGGTGGATCTGCTCGGCGATTTAGGCTGGCTGGACCGCATGGTGATGCTGCAGGCCGACAAGCACGCCTTGTCTATGTCTAGCGGCCCGAACAACCCGTGGGGCGGTTTTCCGCTGTTCATGTTCGCCTCGTTGGACGCCTCCTACTCTGATCACCCCGAAGGCCAGTACGACATAGGCCAGTCACCAGGCCGGGGCCGGTATGGCACGCTGCGCGTGGTCGACTCCGGTCACACGATCGCGCTGCATGGCACCGGGTACATCGGGGACACCGTGTGGCGGTCCTATACCGCGTATGCGCATGTGGAGCCTCGGGTGCTTGCCCTTGACTATGCGAAAGGGCAGACGTTTGATCCGTTGGAGCCAACTGATGACGACCAGAACCTAGTCAACGACTTCACTGCGCAGCGCACCGACGGGTCAGAGATCCGCTACGAGAAAACCGATGGGCCGCTGTCCGTGCAGGAGCCCCCACAGGGGGTGGGCCGGTACTCGGGCTCCGGCGAGTTCAACGTGCACTCCAACGACGATCTGCCGTCGATCGCTGGTTGGCAGGTGCACAAGGGAACGGTGGATGAGGCGCGTATCCCCAACCTGCATATCAACCTCACCAACCCGCGTATGGAGGAGCTGCGGACCAGCGTGGCGGGTGTGGAACCAGGCGACAAAATCACTGTTGCGAATCCTCCGGCGTGGCTTCCCCCAGAGCCGATCGAGGTGATCGCTGAGGGGTATGAGGAGGAGCTGTCCACGCACGAGTGGCACATCGAGTACAACGCGTCCCCTGCGCGGATTGTTGAGGTCGCGACGGTCGCCCCCCAGGTGGTGCTCAACCGCAACCACTCCATGGAGGTGACCCCCTACGGGTGGCAGCGTCCTGGCGGGGCCAGCCTGTGGATTTCTCGGGACTATGCGTATCAGGGCGAGTTTTCGCTGAAACTCGTCCCGGACGGCACGACGGAGACCACCCGGATCATCGCCCGGCCCGAGGACGCTCCCCGGGTGTATGCGGGGGTGGAGTACGAGTTCAGCGCGTGGGTGCTGTCTCCGACCGGGTATGCGATGGACCTGTCGGTGCAGTGGCTGGATGTGAACAACACGCAGATCGCGTTTGTGATCGTGGCGACCTCAACCCCGATCCCTGCCGGGGTGTGGACGCGTCTGGTGGGGCGCGCGGTCGCACCGGAGGGCGCCTACCGGGCACGGCCGTCCATCAACCAGCGGAACACGCCGTCGCCCAGCGACGTGATGTACGTGGATGAGGTGATCTTTTCTGAGGTGGGCGTGTCCCCAGGGGCGGATGCGCCGAACCGGGCAGACACTTCAGGAAGCATTCTCCAGGTGCCCGTGGATGAGTCGGACACGGAGTTCATCGTCGCAACGGTGCAGGATGAGCACTCAGGTGCGCGGTGGATTAACTCGCGTGGCCTCACTGAGACGCACGCCTATGAGTTCCCGTTCAACCTGCGCCTGGGTGGTGAGGTTGTGCAGGTCACCGCGTGTGAGCCTGCGGGGTGGGACGATTTTCGGAGTCCGCGTCCCAGCGGCTCGTGGGGCACGTCTCCCTCAGGGCATGCGTGGGTGGACACGACTGTGCCGGACACCACGCTGGGCACGTCCACAAGCGGCTTGTACGGGTTTGTGCAGCTCCTTGACAACCCGCAGACGGTCCGACTGCAAACGTTGGACGTGGGGTTTCCTGTGCAGGACTGCGAGATCCTGTGGACGGTGCGTGTGGATGCGACGGCGTCGGGCACGGCGCTGCTGCCGTCGCTGGTGTTGCGCTACCAGAGTGCCACCAACTACTACCGGTGTCGGCTGCATTTGAACACGGATGGGACGTGCAGCCTGTCTGTGGCTCGGGGGACCACTCAAATCGGTGCGGCGGTGAACTTGCCGATGCTCACATATACGGGATCGGCTGCGTTTGAGGACAGGATTTGGGTGCGCACCCGGCTGATCGGTAACAGGGTTCTCGCTAGGGCGTGGAGGCAGGTCGATTTGACCGGGGAGGGTGGGCTCGACGCCGGGTTGGACTGGCGGTATCAGGAGCCGCAGCACTGGCAGATCGACCGTGAGATCACCACAGACCCGATCCCTGAGGGGCAGGTTGGGTTTGCTGCCTCAGCGTTTGCTGGCAACACCAACACCAGTCCGGAGCTGCGGTTTCAGCTGGTTGAGATTGTGACGCCGCAGCGGATGACCGTGGTTCGGTCCGTGAACGGGGTGGTGAAGAGCCATGAGGCGGGGACCAGGGTCGGGCTGAATCGTCCAGCCATCATCGGCCTCTAAATAGAGAGTGAAGGGGGAAAAGTGCCTTTTCCGCAATGGTTTGCGGGGCAGACCATCACTGCGGACCGGTTGAACGCGGCCCGCATGAAAATGGTCGCCCAGTCAGAAAACCAGGAGGTCGTCAACTCGACGGCGCTGGTGCCTACAGAGATCATCATCCCGCTGGAGTCGGGGGCTACCTACTGGTACCAGCTGGTGTTGACCTATACGGCGCGTAACACCGGCGGTGGTATGGAAGGCGGGGGGATCCGGTGGGCGTGGGATGTGCCTACGGGGACGAGCATGCCTCGGCAGACCGCGAGCTATGCGCTGGTCGACAACCAGGCGATTTCGCTCATCGCGGGCGGGAGGATTCTGTTGCGTTCTCCGGCGGCGACGACGGAGATGCGTGCCGAGGGTTCGGGGCCGGACAATTTCCACGCGGCGCTTGAGTACGGGTCTATCCAGGTGGGCGGGCTTTCCGGTGAGGCGGTGTTGCAGTTTGCGCAGTGGAACGCGCACTCTACGCCGACCACGCTGCGGGGTGCGACCCGCACCCGGGTGTTCTATACGCGTGTCCAATAAGAGAAGAAGAGAGGGGAATAGGGGATGGCTGTTCCTGAGGGCGCCTATCGGGTCCGCTATAACGTGTCCACGGTGGATGACGCGCCGTGGCTGACGTGGATTTTTGAGTCAGACCTGCCGGGCGGCGCAGCAAAGCAGGTGGTGGATGAGGCGCTGCAGATGGCGGCTGAGCACGTGATCAACTGGCTGAACGCGGAGTATCCGAGTGCGCGGGTGGTTGCGTCTCGCATGTACACGGGACGGTTGGAGGGCGACCCGTGGCCGCAGGATGAGGAGGGGGAAGGATGAGCACGGTGATTAATGCGGGGTTAGTGACGCGGTGGTGGCCGCGCCGGTTGCGGCATCCGGGGTTGGTGGAGTTGGCGGTGTGCCAGCGGCTGCGTGCGCTTGCCGCGCAGGTACCCGCCGATGAGGCGATTGTGGAGCTGGGCGCCTACCAGGGCAGGGCGACTGGGTGGCTGCTGCTCGGCGCCTCCGAGGGGCAGGGGGCGCATGTGACGACGGTGGATCCGTGGACGCTGTATAAGCCCCGGCAGGACACGCCGGAAGAGCTGTCGGTGTTGTATGGGCGCGCGGAGACCTATGCGGTGTTTAAGCAGCATATGGATGCGATTGGTGCGACCCCGGACCGGTTGACGGTGCAGAGAGGGTATGCGCACACGATCGGCCGTAAGTGGGTGGGCGGCCCGGTGGGGCTGTTGTGGCATGACGCGGAGCACAGCGCGGATGCGGTGGCCCGGGATTTGGAGGCGTGGCTGCCGCACCTGTCTGAGGGTGCGGTGGTGGTGCTGCATGATGCGGGGAACCCCGAGTATGGGGTTGTGGAGGGCGCGCTGCGGGTGCTCGGCGACGGTTGGCAGTTTGAGGACGAAGACGGGCATCTGCACGATGAGCCGCAGGTGATTCGGTGGCGGAAGAACCCGCAGCGGCGCGGCATGCTCATCGCCCGCCGATGTCTTGTGGAGGAGACCAGCCCGCAGGAGGAGGCTGTGGAGGAGCCTTCTGGTGTGGTGGGGGATTTCGAGGATGGCGGCCTGCCCCGGGTAGAGGAGAGTGCCTAATGCCCTATGGGATCCGTAAGCGTGGCAGCAAGTGGGTGGTGGTCAAGCTCGCTGAGGGCCGCCAACCGGAGCGCACCATGGGCGTGCATGACACGCGTCAGGCCGCTGAGGCACAGCGGCGCGCCTTGTATGCGGCAGAGCGGAGGGTGGTGCGCCGGTGATTCACTTTTGTATGAACTCTACGTCCTGGGATGAGGCCCGGGACGAGATGATCGTCGGTGGGCAGCTGCACCGCTATTTCCAGCCCGTGTGGGACGCTCTTGCCGAGATGGGTGTGCCCTACACGGTCGGCCGCCAACCTGAGATGGGGGCGGTCAACGTGTATCCCAATACGCGCCCCACTTATGTGCACGGTTCGTATCGGCGTGACCGGGTGTCGGTGGGGGTTTCTCACGGGTTGGCGGACAAGGGGTATCGGCAGGGGTATCGGTTCCACCACCACGTGTTGCTGCCTGGCCCGGCGTTTGCTGAGGTGCTGTTGCGGGACGGGTTTCCGCTGCGGAAGCTGCACGTGGCGGGCTATCCGAAGTTGGATCCGTTGTTTCGCGGCGAGGTGGACGGGGCGGGTTTCTGGTCAGGGGATGGCCGGATCAAGGTGCTGTATGCGCCTACCCATGGTGGCGGATCGGAGCGGTGGCGTAACGGTAATCCTGATGCGCCGGGTGCTCGCGCGACGTCGTGGTGGCACCGCGATCAGGTGGCCGGCCTGTTGGATGAGGAGAAGTTCGAAGTGGTGTTGGCGCCGCATCCGCGTCACTCCCCTGGCCATCAGGCGACGTTCGCCCAGTATGTGGATGCGGATGTGGTCATCGCTGACGGCGGCTCGACGATCTATGAGGCGTGGTGTCTGGGGAAGCCTGTGGTGTTGCCCGCGTGGCTGACTCGGCGTCGTAATGAGACTCGGGATCAGGGCCGCAACCTGGAAGCCCGCGTGTACAAAGAAGGACTGGGTTATCAGGCGGATGCGCCCGGTCAGCTCGCCGGGTTGGTGGAACGGGCTGCGGGTGAGGGGATGCGTCAGTCGGAGATCGAGTTCGCCGCGCAGGTCATCCCACCCGAGTTGCGGGGCCGTGGCGGGTTTGAGTGGGCGCGTTTCCTAGCCGAGTTGGAGGAGGATCACCTGTCGAAGCGGTGGCGCTACCAGGTGGCGTGAAAATATACCGTTTTTAGCTCGAACTTAGTGGCGGGGCGGCTAATCTCACGGGATGGCAACCCCTAGTTTCTGTTGGAGGACCTCATGCATCCCCCATACCAGCAGCCGCCGTCGCAGCCGCCGCGCCAGGGCATGTCCACGGGAGCTAAGGTCACCCTGTTCGGGTGCGGCGGCTGCGCCACGCTCCTGGTGGTGCTGTTCGTCGCGGTCGGTTGCCTGGCGCTGGTCGCGCCGTCGTCGGAGTCACGGCTCGACACAGCGGAGGAGTCACGGCTCGACACAGCGGAGGAGTCACGGCTCGACACAGCGGAGGAGTCACGGCTCGACACAGCGGAGCAGCCGGCCGAGGTGGAGGAGTCGTACCGGGTGGGTGACGCGGTAGCCCACGGGGCTTGGGAGTTCACCGTCCTCAATGTTGAGGAGGGTGTGAGCGAGGTGGAGGAGGAGTGGGAGACGCACTCTCCGCAGGGCCAGTACGTGCTCGTTGAACTCCGGGCGAAGAACATCGGTTCGGAGCCGGAGTACTTCGCGGGCCGCGACCAGGTGCTGATGGACACCGGCGGCAAGATGTACCGCTACGACGTCAGTGCGTCTTCGGGGTTCGACTGGCTTGAGCCGGTGAACCCGGGGAACGAAGTGCAGGGCGTGCTCGCGTTCGACGTTCCGGCGGGCTTCGAGTTGTCGCACCTGCTGGTGAACGGGGAGGGTTCGTTCGCTGACGGTGTGCGTGTCGACGTGGATTAGCTGAGGAGCCGCCAGAGCAGCCAGCCCAGGCCCGCGGGGATGGCGAGCATGGTGGTCCAGCCCAGCGCGTAGCCGATGGTGTAGGCGACGGGGTGCCGCTGGGCGAGTTCGCGGCGCTCGTCCTGCTTGGCGATGCGGAGGGCTGCCTGCCAGTACGCCTCGTCGGGAGACGCGGGGCGGGTGCGCATGCGGGTGAGCGCGTGGTCGATGCGTGGGTCGGCGTGGTCGACGAGGTGTCGGGCGCGCAGGAGGCGTTCCAGGCTGTTCCCCATGACAACAGGGTAGGCCCCGCACCAGGTGGTGCGGGGCCTTTGTGGTCAGGGGGTGACCTGATTACAGGTCGGGGTCGTGTTCGTCGGGGTCGAACGGGTCGTACTCCTCCTGGTCCCAGTCGTCGTCGTGGTCGTCCCACCAGTAGTGGTCGGGTGGGGTGCCGGTGAGGATGAGGGCCATTACTGCACCTCCGTGTGGTGGTTGCGGGAGTAGGCGGCGTATTCGGTGCGTTGCTTGTGGATGCGGCGGACCGCGTTCTTGGCCTTCGCCTCGGTGGTGTAGCGGTCGTGTCCGTAGGTGAGGACCGTGTACCGGTAGCTGTCCCAGCCGCCGGCGGGGGTGCCGTCTGCGAGCCACGCGGCGTAGCGGACGGTGGCGGGGAGCTGCTCACCGGTCCACGGGTCTTCGCCCGCGGGGACGGGGACGGGCGCGACGTAGCCGATGGTCTGCTTGGTTCGGGTGCGGACGGGGGTGGCGTCGGCGGGGATCTGGTGGGGCATGGTGTCTCCGTTTCGGGGGGTTAGGCGCCTGGGGTGAGGAGGATGGCCATACGCGGGTCGTTGGTGTCGTAGGCGTCGTCGTCGGGGTCGTCGTCGGGGTCTTCGCCGTCCCACCAGTCGTCGGGGTCGGTGTCGAAGTATGGGTCCTGCCAGTAGTACAAGAAGTGATAGTTCATGGCGGTGTCCTTTCTGTGTTCCTTTCTGTGGGGTGTGGTTAGCGGGTGAGGTTGGCTAGGCGGCGCGCCGCCTAGCGGGCCTTGGCCTCGTTTGTGTTTGGCTGGGGGTTAGGCGGCGAGGCCGAGCGCGATCGGGGTGCGGATCAGTTGGTAGGCGGCCGGCTGGTAGGTGGCCTCGACGATCTCGACGGCGATGCGGTGGTAGCAGACGTAGCGGCCGTTGATGCCGGCCTTGCAGGTGCAGCCGGTGCGGGCGGTCTTGTGGATCTCGCCGTTGGTGCCGACGGTGTAGTAGACGCCGGTGCGGGTGGTGGGGACGACGCCGCCGTCCTCCAGCAGCTCCGTCGCCTTGGCGACCTGGTGCGCCTTGTGCTGGGCAGCGACCTCGCGGGCGGCGGCGCGGACCATCGTGTAGCAGCGGGGGCCGTAGCCGGTGCGCAGTGCGCGGGCGCTGGTGAGCGCGCGGCCGCAGCGGGCGCAGCGGGCGGTGGTCTTGGTGGTGTTGTTCATGGCCCTCCTCCAACCTTGTCGCCTTGATGTTGACAATGTTAGCCAAAGAGAGAGAACCTTGTCAACATAGAGTTGAGTCGAAGTCGACTACACTACGTCAACATCACGCAGACACAGAGGAGGAGCCATGCCTGACCCCAACGCCGACTACTGGACCCTGCGCGACATCGCCGACCACTGGGGAGTCTCCTACAACACCGTCCGCACCTACCGAGCCCGTGGACGCGGGGAACTCCCCGAACCGGACGCCGTGTTCGGCCGCTCACCCGCCTGGCGGCCGACAACCATCATCAACTTCCAACGACCCGGCCAGGGCGCCCGCACCGACCTGCGAAAGGACACCACCAGTGAGTGACTGGGAACAGCAACCACCGAAGGGAGCGCCCATGTCCGACCCAGCAGGCCACACCTACCGCACTCACTTCCGCATCCCACGAGTCATGTGGAACGCTTTCGGCCGCATCTGCGAACGCCAAGGCATCACCCGAACCGAACGACTCCTCGACGTCATCCGCGCGGACATCACCAACCACGGCGACGCTCAGGACCTCGCCGACCTCGAGGCCGCAGAACGTGAGCTCGTCGAACGCCGATCCCGTAAGGGCGGCCGACCGCCAAAGAAGAAGCCCCGCTGAGCTGGGAACGCGACAGCTGACCTACTACAAAAAAGAGCCCCGGGCGCAACCCCTGTAACCGCCCGGGGCCTTTGTACTGCCGGGACCCCTTGAGATCAGCATGTCCTCATGCGCAGGCCAGCGCGACGCAAGGCTGGCATACTGATTGTACAAAAGGGACATGCCGCATAGGGGGGAATCGCCGAAATGGATATTGGAGAGGCCTATGCATCCCCCTGACGCCACGGCTCTCGGACTGTGGATCGTGGGCGCTGGCGCGATAGCAGCCGCGCTGGTGACTCTGTGGCGCGCGCTGCGCGCATTGTTTCGGGTGGCGCGCAAGATCGGGCATTTCTTTGACGACTGGTTCGGTGAAGCGCCCAGGCCAGGAGTTCCTGGCCGCCCCGGGTTCCCCGAACGGCTCGGCAAGGTCGAGACCGCCGTAAAAGGGCTGCGCGAGGAGATCTGCGAGGTCAAGGAGCAGGTCGCCGAGATCGTCCATGAGCTGCACCCCAACGCTGGGGGCAGCCTGAGGGACGCCGTGAACCGGATCGAAGCCCGCACGATCAATCTGCCTAGGCCTGCTCCACGTAGGGATGGTGATGGATGATGCCACGCCCTGACCGGTATGTGTCACGTTCTGATCTCGGCTGGGGGCGCTCCCCGGCCGCGGCCGCCAACCCGAAGCTGGGGCTAGTCATCCACTACGACGGGTCCAACCAAAACCTTGCCGCCAAAACCCACGCCGCCTGTATCAGCTACTGGAAGAACACCCGCGCGTTCCACACCGGACCGGCGCGGGGCTGGGTGGACATCGGCTACTCCTGGGGAGTTTGTCCGCATGCGTATGTTTTCGAGGGGCGCGGGCTGTACAAAACCCAGGCCGCCCAGCCCGGGGGGAACACGACCTACTACTCGGTGACGCTCATGTGCGGGCCCACCGACACGATCACCGATGTCCAGATCAACGCGGTCCGGCAGCTGCGCGCATGGCTCATGGAAACCGCGGGGATCGCCGGGACGGTCAAAGGACACCGCGACTTCGTCTCCACGTCCTGTCCCGGGGATGCGCTCTACCGGATGGTCCGCGACGGGGTGTTCAGCAAGCCCGCTACGTGGGGCGGAACGAGCAGTTGGGAGGACATGTTGATCGGACTGAAAAAGGGAGATAAAGGCGAGGCCGTCGAGGCCCTGCAGGAGCTCATCCGGTTGGCGGGGCACGGGGCGGCGCTCGGACCCGCCGGCGTGGACGGCGTGTATGGGGACGCCACGGCCGAGGGGCTGCGGCTGTGCCGGGCTGATGTGGGCAGTCGCGCCCTCCCCGGCTACGGAGACCAGGTCACCGGGCACGCGTTTGCCCAGCTCATCGCCGCCGTCGCCAAACACCAGGCGACAAAGGTATCCGGAAGCAGCACTGGTGGGGTGCCTCGGCACCTGGAAGTCGAGTCACTGACCGCGAAGAAACTCACCGTGGGTTGACCGTTGATCTTGATGGGATAGGCGTGTGCCATGGGGAGGGGACAGGCCGCCGCACGGTGAGGGAGAGATGGCGGGACTATTGGGACCCGGGCAGGGTGGCGCTTGCGGTCACGATCGGACCGGGTTTGCTGGTTCCGCTGGGGCTGGTTGTGTGGATCGTGTGGCGGGCTGTGGTCTACGCGACTGGCTGATATTCAGGCAGGGAATCTAAGGTTGGGAGGAGATCATGACTACCACAGAACCTGCGCAAAACGAGACCGTGCCCGACATTGGTGCGTCGATCATCCGCACCCTCGTGCCGCTGCTCGTAGGTGTGCTGGTGGCGCTCGGCTCTCGGTATCTTGCCGTGGAGCTGCCGGTGGCAGCGTTGGAGGAGGTCGTCACCGTGGTGGTGGCGGGAGTCTACTACGCGGTGGCGCGCGTGTTGGAGGAGTGGGTTTCCCCGGTTTGGGGGCGGGTGTTGCTGGGGCTTGGGATTGGTGGTACGCCCCGGTACACGCAGCATTGACGCGCTCCCCGGCCTGAAGACCGGAGCGCTGCGGACGAACCTGGTAGCCGACGGTTTTAGGGCTAGACTGGACGAAGGTCCATTCCGCGCTCAAAAAAAAAGGGGGCCCTCACGGCATTGTGGGGGCCCTTCTGTTCGGGGGTAGTCAGCTCTTCGGAGGGGTCACACCCCCACGGTGGGTGTTGGGGGCGCTGTGACGGTGGGGTCGTGTGTGCTACCGCCGCCCCCGCAGTAGGGGCACCACGGCTGGAGCCGCTGGTGCCGCAGGAGGGCGACAGCCCCCCAGAAAATGGCGGCGGCGCAGACTGCCAGTGCTGGCAGCCAGGCGAGGATGGTCAACTTCATCACCGTGGCGGCGACCAGCGCCCCGACGGTGACTCGGGTCCGGGTGCCCGTGAGCGCGTGGATCACGGCGAACTGGCGCCTGTAGCGGGCTCCGAGCTGGGGGGCGTTGAGTGGTACCGCGGTGATGCAGGCCTCGCAGAGGCCTCGGTGCCAGAGCGCGCTGATGGTCAGCGCTCCGACCCCGACGGCGACACCGATCCAGGCTGCCGCGTAGGTGAGGGTGGCCAGACTGTCGGGCAGGTAGGGGGTGGCGATGGTCGCTGCGGCGGTGGGAACGGCGACGCCCATCGCCGCCCACTCCCCGTAGTGAGCGATTTTAGTGTTCATCCGGTTCTCTCTGTTGTGCGTGGTTAGGCCGTCTTGTCGTGGCGTTCCACGACCGTCCAGAAGTCGACGTCTTTGATGGCGTCGGCGATGGTCTCGCCCGCGTTCTCGATACGGGGGTAGGGGCCGTAGAACTCGTCACCGGCCAGGACGATTCCCTGGTCGGCGAGGCGCTCGTTGATGGCGTCCCGGTACTCGTCGATGATCGCGTCGATGTCGTAGTCGTCGGCGTAGTCGCCGAGCGCGCCGGCGACGTAGTCGGCGAGGCTGGTGACGGTCCCAGCATCGGGGACCATGGTGTTGATGGTTCCGTAGCTGGTAGTGGTCTTCTCCTTTCGGTATTGGCGGTAGATCTGTCCGACTCGGCCTGTGGTGAGGCCGAGTTCTGCGGCGGCGCGGGACTGTGCGCCCCACTCCCACTGGGCGGCGTGCCGCTCGACGGTTTCGCCGACGACGCGGCGGCGAGCGGCCGCCAGCTCGCTGTTGATGCGTTCCTCGATTTTTTTTAGGGCTTCGAGCTGTTCGCGCGGGGGGAGAGTGCCCAGTGCTGGCCAGTTGATGGTCAGCTCGTAGAGCTTGGTCATGGTGGCTTCCCTTTCTCTGTGTTAGTGGAGGTTGGCGACGGCCTGCTTGATGCCGTCGACGACGCGCTTCCACACCTCTTCTTGAGGGACGATGCGGGACTCGTGGATCCCGTAGCGTCCGACGAACTTTTCCTCGTTGACGTCGTAATAGACGCCATAAACGCTGTCGAGGATGAGGTACGCCTGCCGGTTGGAGATCTCTTCTCCTTCCCAGGCTGCCCAGGAGATGCGGCCGCTCTTGTAGTGCTCGATCTCGATGGGCAGGTAGGTGGCGATGTTGTTGAAGTAGATGCGGTGTTTGTCACCGCGCTTCCATTCCCGGCCGCCGACGGCGACGAGGTTTTCGACGGTGAGTTCCACCTTGCGCTCCTTTCGGGTGCGGGGGTCGAGTTCGATGCGGCGGAGGAGGGAGGTCCGCTCGATGTGCCAGCGGCCGGCCTTTTTGGTGGCGCGGATGGCGCCGTAGCGGGCCCAGTGGCGGATGGTGTCGATGGTGACGCGTGCGAGGGTGGCGGCTTCGCGGGTGGTGAGGGTCTCGGTCATGGCGGGTTCCTTTCTGCGTCACCAATATTGTATACCAATCTACAAACTTTGTGTAGGGCTGGATGAAAAACTAGTCCCGATCCCGCCACGCCACGTAGATGCGCAGCGCGTCGGCATCCACCAGCCACCGCCCGGCCTGTTTGGTCGCGTACACCAGGCCAGTCCGGCACCAGCGGCGCACCGTCGAGACCGACACACCCGCCTCCTCTGCCGCCTCGGCCGCGGTGAGAACCTCCTCCTCTTCGTCGTCTTCGACATCGCCGAGTTCGCCGTCGAGCTCGTCTCGGCGCGCCGCCACCGCCTCGATGAACTCGTCATCGACGGGCCGCACGCTGACGATTCGAGACGGGAAGACCAGGATCTCCCCGAGCTCTGCGTCGTGGCCGTCCTCGTCGGCGTACTCGCCCTCCAGCTCCACCAGCACCGTGTCGGTGAAGTCGGCGCCCGTGTGGGCGAGGTAGTCGATCAGGGCTTCCTCGTCGCTGCAGACTGAGACGCCGTGGCGCACGTCCTCGACGAGGTGTTCGCCGTAGCAGCGCCGCCATTCGGGTTCGCTGCGGTTCCAGTCGTCGTCGCAGCAGTCGATGCAGCCGCGGCAGTCGCGGAGGGTGTCGCCGTTCCAGGCGGAGGATCGCCAGTTCTCTGGGTCGAGGAGGGTCTGGGGGTCGCGGCTGGCGGGGTGGATGCGGATCATGGCGGCTCCTTTCTGCACTACCAATAGTGTATACCGCTCTACATAAATTGTGTAGTGCGGTATGCGAAATTTTTTGGGGGAACCAGAAGCGACCGGGGCTACCCACCCCGGCCGCTCCCACATCAGCCCATCAACCCTGCTCGTACCCGCCCGCTTCCAGGCCTCTCACGTAATCGCGCACCCGTTCCTCGCGCTCACCGGGTGTGGCCTCGGACCCGACCACAACGCGAGCGTCCACCAGGCTCATGGCCCCGGAACTGCTGGACGCGTAGGCATACACCCACACCTCCCGGCCGTTGTCCCGGAGCTCCACGGCCTCCCGCCCTTCCTCGGCCTCCCGCACCCACGTGGTGATCCGAGACGCGTACACGCGCCCCTCCCACCACGACAGGACGTAGAGCTCCCCCTCTGCGTCCTCAAGGATCGGAGCGCCGTTGTACGCCGCACCGGCCCGCTCCGTCTCGAACCCGTGGCTGGCAGCCTCGGAGCACCACGCCTCGATCCACGCCTCGGGATCGGCACGGTCGTCGCAGTCTGCGGTCACGTCCAGAAGACTGGTGACCGCAGCGGGGATATCCGCTGCCGTCTGGCCGGGGTAGACCAGGCGCAACCCCGGCACGCGCTCAGCAACACGGGCGGCCATCCTGCGGTGCCAAGCGGAAGGCAAGTCATCGTCCGGATACAGACCCCGGTAGGGGTCGTCCGCGGCGCCGGCGTCGAGTTCTTCATCGTTGCGGTAGGTGACCAGCAGCCTCTCAGGGCTGTTCTCGAGGCGTTCTGCAATCCAGGCCACCGTGGCCTCGGTGTCCTCGGCCAGCCAGCGCATCCAGCGGCTGATGCGTTCGGGCACCGGGTATTTTCCGCTGTCCCAGTGCCTCACCGATCTGTCGGAGACGCCGAATCGGCGTGCGAGCCATTCTCCGGGGATTCCGAGGTGTTCCCGGAGCGTCTTGAATTCTGCTGCGGTCAGCATTGTTTTCTCCTTCACAAAGGGAAAAAAAGGGGGGAGGCCAGCCACGGCGCCGACCTCCCCGAGCCATTCGTCAGCCCTTGGTGACGGGGGCGTGGGCTTTGCTGTCTGCGATCTCCCAGGGGCCGGCGGTCTTCCAGCCGTGCTCGGCGAGCACGTCTTCGGCGGCGGTCAGCGCCTGGTCGATGACGTCGTCGGCGTCCGTGGGCACGGGGATCGTCCATCCGGTGATCTTGCCACTGAGGGCGTAGAAGGTCTCGCCGTCGACCTCCCCGATCTGCTCGCGGCGCAGCACTTCAACGGTGCTGCGACCGTTGTCGGCGACGTCGTCGGTCAACGCGACCGAGACGGTGTAGTCCCCAGCAGTCGTGCGCATAGCCGGTCCTTCCGGTCGGGCCCTGGGGCTGCTCCCCGGGGCGGGTGTCTGGGGCGGTTCCCCCAACTAACACCACTATAACTTCCTAAGTCGGAAGCGACAAGTGCAACAAAAATTCCCCGCCACCACCACGGTGACGGGGAAAACAGCCCCGGGGCGCCCCTCAGCCACCCCGGGACCCCTCGCCGCGCTGCCGCATAGGGGACAGGGGGCCGCGCGACTTCCCCTCCTCCTCTTCCTGCCGCAGCCTGGCCCTCAGCTCATCCTGCCTCCTCTGCTCCGCGCCCAGCCTCGCCAGGAACGTATCGTGGTCCCATGCGGAGACCACACACGTCAGGCCAGCCTCCGCCTCCCACTCCTCCAGCGGGTCGATTCGCCACGCCACCCACCGTCCCCCCTCCGGGCGGTGGAGTTCGTAGCTGATTCGCCACTGGTAGAACGAGCACCGGATGCGGTCGAGGCGCTCACGCATCTGCTGGGGGTCATCTGCGGCCATACCCCCCACGCTAGACAGCCGTACCTTTCCGGTACAGACATGTTCCGTGGCAGTTAGCCCCGCCTCGGCGGACCACGCGAAGAGTCCTCCAAACGGGAAAGCCCCCGACCACGATGGTCGGGGGCTCAGTGGCCTGTGTCAGGCGCGGGCGACGGGCGCGTACACCGCGTCACTCCTCGGCGTCGCCGTTCCCGGTGAGGCCGTAGGCCTCGTTAATCTCGGAGGCAAACTGGGCGGCAAGGACGTCGTCCAGTTCGCCGTTGGTGTAATCGTGAAGGATTGCGGCATCGGTGAGGATGCGGGCGCCGCGCTCCACGGCGGTGCACTGCGGGAAGATCGCGATCTCGCCGTCGACGTCGACGGCGAGGACAGGCAGGTCGGAGAAGTCGGCTTCGTCGAGGGTGTATACGTGCTCTGCGGTGACGATGGCCATGTGTCTTCCTTTCGGTCGTGCCCTGGGGCTGTTCCCCGGGGCGGTGGTCTGGGGCTCGACTGTCCTGTTTGGGTGGTGCGGCCGCTGGGGCCGCACCGGTTCTACTCGACTAGCGGCCCGCTGCTAGGCGGTCGGGACGACCACCTCCCGGCCGGTTCCCCCGCACTCACTGCACGGCAGGTCGGCCGGGGTGTTCTTCTGCACATCCGCGACGTACGCGGCCTCGACACTCCGCAGGGTCTCGA
>Ga0164242_10000687_pt1 | contig 40857 bp, 38 predicted proteins | sample OricomgcompostMG_FD_108783 | JGI IMG/M metagenome (GOLD analysis project Ga0164242, IMG submission 108783) | Miracle-Growth compost microbial communities from Emeryville, California, USA - Original compost - Miracle growth compost (MG) ... | reverse complement strand
TTTCAATCATCTATGGACGTTGGTGGATGTCCATGGACGAAAATCTTGGAGCGGGAAACGAGTCTCGAACTCGCGACCTCAACCTTGGCAAGGTTGCGCTCTACCAACTGAGCTATTCCCGCATTTCAGGCCCGGGCTGCGCACCCGGAAAACCTGTCAAACCTTTGTCTCGATCGAAACCCGGTAAAAATACCGGCAACCGAAACAAGCCCCGCAGTATATAGTAGATTTTTTAACCTGGCAAATTCGTCGGCCCGAAACCCCGGCATGGCGGGCGACGCTTCCGATTCACCCCGGTTTTACGTAGAAGCCCTGTTTGCAGGGGCTTGCGCGTATCGCCGTGGCCAAAATCAAGTAACATTCCAGCGGGGACGGAAATCATAGCATAGCTTCCAGCAGCCCTGGGGCAGGGCAAGACAAGGCATATTCGTGCAGAGTTTCGATCAGGATCTGACGGCGTTCAATACATTCGGCCTGCGCTCGCGCGCGGCGGCGTTGTGGCGCTACCAGGCGCCGTCCGACCTGCCCGGCCTGTCCGATGCGGCCGCCGGTTTTGCGCGCGTGTTCGTGTTGGGCGGGGGCAGCAATGTGGTTCTGGCGCCCAGTCTGGACTGTCTGGTCGTCAAGGTCGAATCCCGCGGCATTCGCGTCCTGGAAGAGTCCGATGACGGCTGGGTGGTCGAAGCCCAGGCGGGCGAGGTCTGGCACGATTTCGTCGCCGCCTGCGTGGATCGCGGCTGGCATGGCCTGGAAAACCTGGCGCTGATCCCCGGCACGGTGGGCGCGGCGCCGGTGCAGAATATCGGCGCCTACGGGGTCGAGCTGGAACAGCGTTTTCACAGTGCGCTGGTGTGGGACCTGTCCCAGCGGCGCATGCTGGAAATGCGCCCCGAAGATTGCCTGTTTTCATACCGCGACAGCGTTTTCAAGCGGGCGGCCCCGGGCCGGTGGCTGATCGCGGCGGTGCGGTTTCGCCTTTCCAGGCACTGGCGGTCGGTGCTGGACTACCCCGATCTGAAGAAAACGTTTTCCGACGCCGTGTCGTCGACCTCGGCTGCGGCACCGGCACCAACCCCGGCCCCGAGCCCGACGCCGCGCCAGGTGTTCGACGCCGTCTGCCGCATCCGCCGGGCCAAGTTGCCCGATCCCGCCGTGCTGGGCAATGCCGGCAGTTTTTTCAAGAATCCCGTGGTGTCGGCCCAGCGCTACCAGGCGCTGAAACAGGCCTGGCCCGGCCTGGTGGCCTACCAGCAGGACGACGGCGGCTACAAGCTGGCGGCGGGCTGGATGGTGGAGCAGACCGGCTGGAAGGGGCGCCGCCAGGGGGCGGTGGGGGTGCATGAACGCCAGGCCCTGGTGCTGGTCAATTACGGCGGGGCCGATGCCGGCGCCGTGGCGCGGCTGGCCGGGCGGATCAGGGCCGACGTGGCGGCCCGTTTCGGCGTGGAACTGGAACAAGAACCCGTGGCGGTGGGCGGGTAGGCTCCGCCCGACGGCAAAGGACGTGTGGCGTGGCCGCCGGACGGCGTCAGCCCGCCGCCAGCACGTCCTGCATGTCGAACAGGCCGAATTCCTTGCGGGCCAGATAGCGCGCGGCGCGCAGGCTGCCCTGGGCGTAGGTGGCGCGGCTGCTGGAGCGGTGGCTGATTTCGATGCGTTCGCCCGTGCCGCAGAAATAGACGGTGTGGTCGCCCACGATGTCGCCGCCGCGCAATACCGAAAACCCGATGCGGCCGGTTTCGCGGGCGCCCGTTTCGCCATGGCGGGCCCAGTCGGCCACGTCGTCCAGCTTCTTTTCCCAGGCGCGGGCAACGGTTTCGCCCATGGCCAGGGCGGTGCCGGATGGCGCGTCGACCTTGTTGCGGTGATGCGCTTCGAAGATTTCCACGTCGTAGCCGCTTTGCAGCAGCCGGGCGGCCATGTCCAGCAGTTTCAGCGCGACGTTCACGCCCACGCTCATGTTGGCGGCGAAAACGATGGCGGTTTTCTTGCTGGCCGCGTGTATGGCCTGCTTGCCCTGTTCATCGAACCCGGTCGTGCCAATGACGCATTTGACGCCGTGCTCGACGCACACCGGCAGATGATTCAGCGTGCCTTCGGGCCGGGTGAAGTCGATCAGGCAGTCGGCCTGCGCCAGCGCGTCCAGGTCGGCCGTGACCGGCACACCGGTATCGCGCCCCAGGAAGGCGCCGGCGTCTTCGCCGATGCAGGCCGCGCCCGGGGGCGCCAGGGCCACGGCAAGCTTCAGGTCGGTACTGCCCAGAACGGCATCGATAAGCATGCGGCCCATGCGGCCGTCGGCGCCGGCAATGGCGATACGCATGGCGGGCCTCCTACAATAGGGGTTGTGTGCCCGATCCGCCGGTTGACGGATCGTGGGAAGGGTTGGGCGACTGCTGCAGCTTCAGCCGGGGATGCTTGGCCTGCCGGGCCGCCTTGGCCGCTTCCTTGTCGGTTGGCTCGTCGGGCTTTTTATTGTCCGTCGGAGTCGTCATGCCGGTATCGGTCTTCTGGTACGGCTGGCGGTCGGGCTGGGGGTCGCCTTCCCAGTGGTCCAGCACGCCGTTCTTGAACCAGACGGTGAAATTGCGTTCCTGTTTCTTGCCGTAGCCGGGCAGGTTCAGGTAGGGGTAGTCCCAGCGGTCGGCGTGCAGCGCGTCGCGCAGGGTGGGCGTACCCAGGATGAAGCGGACCTGGTCGGGTGTCATGCCCTTGCGCAACTGCGCCACCTGCTCGGATGTGATCCAGTTTCCTTGCTGAACGTCGGTTTTGTAGGGAAAGCCCCAGTTGGTCGAGCCGCAGGCCGACAGCGCAATGGCCGTGACGCCGACCGCCAGCCCCAGGCGCAGCTTGGAAAATAGTGATTTCGCAGTTCTCAGCACGCCGTGCCCCTGTTATTCAAATCGAATAAAACCGTTATCATAAAGGTTTAACAATAAACGCATAAGCGTTAGACTGGGTCCAGGCATAATCCGGGCGTGTCCGGCGCCTTGGCGCCATTTCTTTCCAGCCAGAGACATTTTAGCTATGAACGAACAGAACGAGTTGAAAACCATGGGCCTGAAGGCGACGTTCCCGCGCCTGAAGATCCTTGATGTCTTTCGCAAGGCGGACCAGCGCCATCAAAGCGCCGAAGACGTCTACCGCGCCCTGATCAGCGAAGAGGTCGAAATAGGCCTGGCGACAGTCTATCGCGTGCTGACCCAGTTCGAGCAGGCGGGCATCCTGGTGCGCAGCCAGTTCGACGGCGGCAAGGCGGTGTTCGAATTGAACGACGGCGACCACCACGACCACCTTATCTGCACCAATTGCGGCAAGGTGGTGGAATTCACCGACGCCGAAATCGAAAAACGCCAGCACAAGATCGCCAAGGACAACGGGTTCGCGCTGGAAAGTCATACCATGATGCTGTATGGCATCTGCCCCACCTGCGCGCCCAAGCATCACGTGCGCTGACCCGGCCTCTGCGCATGCCACGGCTTGCGCGCCCTGGCCGTGTCCGCGCCGCCGGCCTACTGCGCCAGCATTTCCCGCGCGTGCCGGCGGGTGGTCTCGGTAATGGTCAGCCCCCCCAGCATACGGGCAAGCTCGTCGACGCGGCCTTGCTGGTCCAGTGCCCGTATGGCGGAAAACGTGCTGCCGCCGCTGGTGGATTTGCTGACTTCGTAGTGATGCAGGCCGCGGGCGGCCACCTGCGGCAAGTGCGTCACGCATAATACCTGGTGGCGGTCTCCCAGTTCTTTCAGCAGGTGGCCCACCACTTCGGCCACGGCCCCGCCCACGCCGGCGTCGACTTCGTCGAAAATAAGCGTGGGGACGCGCGCGGCCTGGCTGGCGATGACCGAAAGCGCCAGCGACAGGCGCGCCAGTTCCCCCCCCGAGGCAACCTTGGACAACGGCCGCAGCGACGCGCCCGTGTGCCCGGCCACCATGAATTCGACCGATTCCATGCCATGGGGGCTGGGCTGGGCGGGGTTCAAGGCAATGTCGAAGCGCCCCCCCTGCATGGCAAGCGTCTGCATGGCCTTGGTGACCTGGCGCGCCAGGGCCTTGCCGGTCTTCCGGCGCGCGCCGCCCAATTGCGCGGCGGCCTGCTCGTAGAGGTTGAAGGCGGCGGCGGCCTGCGCCCGCAGCGCTTCGATGTCGTGGGCGGCAAGCGTGGCGTCCAGTTGTTCGCGCAGCGCCTGCCGCAGCGCCGGCAGGTTCTCGGGTTCCGTCTTGAACTTGCGCGCGGTGTCGAAGATGGCCGAGACCCGCTGTTCGGCGCGGGCCAGGCGTTCCGGGTCCAGGTCCAGCCGGTCAAGGTAGCTGTTCAGGTCGGATGCGGCTTCGGACACCGAGATGCGGGCCGATTCTATGGCGTCCAGCATGCTTTGCAACTGTGAGTCGTGGCGCAGCAGCGCCTTGATGTGATGCCCGGCCGCGTCCAGGAATTGCCGTGCCGAGGCTTCGTCGCCATCGAGCGCCGCCAGCGCCTGGCTGGCGCCTTCCTGCAAGGCTTGCGCATGCGCCAGGCGGTTGTGGTCGTTCGACAGTTGTTCCCATTCGCCTTCGCCCAGGTCCAGGCGGTCTAGTTCGGCAACCTGCCAGGCCAGGCGTTCGCGTTCCTGTTCCAGCTGGCTGGCGTCCTGCGTGGCGGCGCGCAAGGCCTTGTCGGCCTGTTGCCAGGCTTGCCAGGCCTGGCGCACTTGCGCCGCCAGCACCTGGTGGCCGCCCTGGGCGTCGAGCATGTCGCGCTGGCTTGACGGCCTGAGCAGGCTTTGATGGGCGTGCTGGCCGTGGATGTCGACCAGGTGCTCGGCCAGTTCGCGCAACTGCCCCAGCGTGACCGGGGCGCCGTTGACGAAGGCGCGGCTGCGCGCCTGGGCGTCGATGACGCGCCGCAAGATCAGTGTGTCGTCGTCGGCGTCCAGCGCCTGTTCGCACAGCCAGGCGCGCAGGGCCGCGGGGGTGTCGAAGACGGCGCTGATGTCGGCCCGGGCGCTGCTTTCGCGGACCACGGAAGCGTCGCCGCGCGCGCCCAGCGCCAGCGAAAGCGCGTCGATCAGTATGGATTTGCCCGCGCCGGTTTCGCCCGAAAAGACGGTGAAGCCCGCTTCGAACGAGATTTCCGCCTGGTCGACGATGACGAAGTCGCGGATGTGCAGGGTGCGCAGCATGGAGTTATTCGTCCTCGTCGGACGGCCGGGGCATGTGGTTCCAGTGCAGTTTGCGGCGCAAGGTGGAAAAGAAGCTGTAGCCCACGGGATGTATGAAGCGCACCGTGTGCGGCGCGCAGCGCACGTCTATGCGGTCGCCGGGCTGGCAGTCGGACCACGTCTGCATGTCGAAATGCACGCTGGCGCCGGATTCGACGCGCCCCAGCGCGGTGATGGTCATGGTCAGGGTGCCGCTTTCGGGAATGACGATGGGACGGTTCGACAGGGTTTGCGGGGCGACCGGCACCAGCACGATGGCCTTGACGCTGGGGTGCAGGATGGGGCCGTTGGCCGACAGCGAATACGCCGTCGAGCCGGTGGGCGTGGCCACGATCAGGCCGTCGGCCCGCTGGCTGTACATGAACGTGCCGTCCAGTTCGACGCGCAGTTCTATCATGCCGCCGCGTCCGGCCCGGTTGATGACCACGTCGTTCAAGGCCACCCCCGAGAACAGGGTCTTGTCGCCGCGCACCACCCGGCCTTCCAGGAGTATGCGGTCTTCGGATTCGAAGTGGCCTTCGATCACGCTGGCCAGGGCCTGGGCGGCGTTCTGCAGGGGAATGTCGGTGATGAACCCCAGGCGGCCGTGGTTGATGCCGATCAGGGGCACCTGCGAATGCGCAAGATTGCGGCTGGCCCCCAGCATGGTGCCGTCGCCGCCCATGATGACGGCCAGGTCGGCCTGTTTGCCGATGTCGTCATAATTGCCTATCGGGTATTCGGAGATGCCGGTATTGCGGGCGGTATCCTCTTCGATCAGGATGTGGCAGCCTGCATGCTGCAGGCTGGCCGCCAGCGCGCGCAAGGGCGCGTCCAGGCCGTGGTCCTGGTGTCTGCCGACAAACGCAACCGTTTTGAAGTGCATGGGGCGGGTGCCTCGTGGATAATGGGATAATGGTGTTAGTGATTATATGTTCCCGCTGAAGTTATTGGCAGTGGATAAAAACAACCCAGTTTGCGCCGGATTACATAAAATACCTCTATGGATGACAGAGCCAACGCGCTGCTCAAGGCGCTGATCGAACGCTACATTGCCGATGGGCAGCCCGTGGGTTCGCGCACGCTGTCGAAAATGTTCGACTTGTCGCCCGCGACCATACGCAACGTCATGGCCGATCTGGAAGAACTCGGTCTTATCCACAGTCCCCATACTTCGGCCGGCAGGGTGCCCACGCCGCGCGGCTATCGCCTGTTCGTCGACCGCCTGCTGGCGGTGCAGCAGTTCGAGACCCTGCAGTCCAGCGAAATCAGGCAGATGCTTCCCGCGGCCGAGCCATCGCGCGCGGTCAATGCCGCGGCCGCGCTGCTGTCGAACCTGTCGCAGTTCGCCGGCGTCGTGCTCACGCCCCGGCGCGCCCAGGTTTTTCGCCATATCGAATTCATACGCCTGTCGGAAAAAAGGGTGCTGCTCATCATTGTCACGCCCGACGGCGACGTCCAGAACCGCATTCTGTTCGTCCAGCGCGACTACCAGGAACAGGAACTGATCGAGGCGGGCAACTTCTTCAACCAGCATTTCTCGGGCATGTCGTTCGAACAGGTGCGCAGCACCATCGCCAGCGAATTGTCTTCCCTGCAGGTCGATATCTCGCGCCTGATGCAGGCGGCGGTCGAAGCCGGCACCTCCGCGCCCGATTCCGACGATTCCGTGGTCATCTCGGGCGAAAGCAAGCTGCTGGACATCTTCGAGATCGCCTCGGACATGGACCGCCTGCGCAGCATGTTCGCCCTGTTCGAGAAAAAAACCGACCTGCTGCAACTGCTGGACGTCTCCAGCCGCGCGCAGGGCGTGCAAATATACATAGGGGGCGATTCGCAACTGGTGCCCCTGGAGGACGTCTCGGTCATCACCGCCCCGTACGGGGTCGACGGCAAGGTCGTGGGTACGCTGGGGGTGATCGGGCCCTCGCGCATGGCCTACGAACGGGTCATACCCATCGTCGATATCACCGCGCGCCTGCTCTCGAATGCGCTAAGCCACAATCAGTCATGACGAATCATCCCCATACGCTCGGGTTTCTCCTTCCATGACGCTGCCTTTCTCGCCCCGATTCCTGCCGGAATCCCCCGACCCGCATGCCCTGGACGCGACGCCGCCGGCGCGCCGGCCCGGTCCCGTGGGCATCCTGCTGATCAACCTGGGCACGCCCGATGCGCCGACCCGCGCGTCCATACGCCGGTACTTGTCCCAGTTCCTGTCCGACCAGCGGGTCATAGAACTGCCGTCCCGGCTATGGCAGATCGTGCTGCGGGGCGTGATCCTGCCGATCCGGCCGCGCAGGCTGGCGCCGCGCTACCGGGAAATCTGGCTCGACCAGGGTTCGCCCCTGCTGGTCTACAGCCGGGCCCAGGCCGACGGCCTGCAACAGGCGCTGGGCGGCCGGGACGCGCCGGTGCGCGTGGCCCTGGGCATGCGTTACGGCAACCCGTCGGTCGGCGCCGCCATCGGCGAGCTGCGCGCCCAGGGATGCGAACGCATGCTGGTGGTGCCCCTGTATCCGCAATACGCCGCAAGCACCACCGCCACGGCGGTCGACGCGGTCATGGCCCACGCCGCGCGCTTGCGCAATCAGCCCGAACTGCGCTTCGTCAAGCGCTATTACGACGATCCAGGCTATATCGCCGCGCTGGTGGAGAAGCTGCGCGGGTTCTGGCGGGAACAGGGCAAGCCGCAGCGCCTGCTGCTTAGCTTCCATGGCCTGCCGCGCACCGTGGTCGAACAGGGCGATCCCTATTTTCGCGATTGCATGGAAACGGCGTCGCTGCTGCGGCAAGGACTGGGGGCCGACGCCGACCTGGTCCATGTCGCATTCCAAAGCCGGTTCGGCGCCCAGCAATGGCTGCAGCCCTATACCCTGCCCACGCTGCGGGACTGGGCCCGACAGGGAATCACCCAGGTCGACGTCATGTGCCCCGGGTTCCTGGCCGACTGCCTGGAGACCCTGGAAGAAATCCAGATGCAATGCCGCGACGCCTTCCTGGGTGCGGGCGGGCGGCAGTTCCGCTACATCCCGTGCCTCAATGGCGACCCCGCCTGGATCCAGGCCCTGGCCGGGCTGGTGCGGCGGCATGTGCAGGGCTGGAATCAGCCCCGGGACGCCTGGCGCTAAAATAGGCCCGCCAACGCGTATCCGCGGGCCGACATGGCTATATTCAGGTTCTTGGTCTTGAAATGGGGGCGTCGGCCCCCATTTTCATGGAATTGCCTTAATTGATTTGATCTGGAGAGTTTTTATGTCGTCACCGAACGAGCCCCTTGATCCCAAGCAGAAAGATCATCCGGTCGATACCTCGGAAAAGCTGGAAACCAACGAACCGGCCCCCGGAACCGGCGCCGCGCCGGATTCCTCCGAGGACCTGGCCGCGCTGCTGGCCCAGGCGCAGGACCAGGTGGCGCAATATCACGACCAGTTGCTGCGCGCCAAGGCCGAGGCCGAGAACGTGCGCCGCCGCGCCCAGGAAGACATCGCCAAGGCGCGCAAGTTCGGCACCGAATCGTTCGCCGAAAGCCTGGTTCCGGTCAAGGACAGCCTGGAAGCCGCCCTGGCCCAGCCGGACCAGACCGCGCAGTCCTGGAAAGAAGGGGTGGAGGCCACGCTCAAGCAACTGGTCATGGCTTTCGAGCGCAACCTGCTCAAGGAAGTCGCTCCCGAGCCCGGCGACAAATTCGACCCTCATTCCCATCAGGCCATTTCCGCGATCCCGTCCGACCTGCCCGAGGGCTCGGTGGTGGCCCTGCTGCAGAAGGGCTACACCATCGCCGACCGGGTGCTGCGCCCCGCGCTGGTCACGGTATCGTCGGGCCAGCAGGGCTAGGCCGGGGGGCGGGGCGCGCAAAATCGGGCACGGCGCGGGTTTTCCCCTTGCAATGCCCTTGAAATCCCCCGTTTGGCCCCCAATTACCACTCATCTTGGTTATTTCCACTAATTTCAGCAGTTATTTTCAGGGTTGCAGATCATGAGCAAAATTATCGGTATTGACCTTGGCACGACCAACAGTTGCGTCGCCGTGCTCGACGGCGGCAAAGTCAAGATCATTGAAAACTCGGAAGGCGCGCGCACCACGCCGTCCATCGTCGCCTACATGCAGGACGGCGAAGTGCTGGTCGGGACGCCCGCCAAGCGCCAGGCGGTGACCAACCCCAAGAACACGCTGTTCGCCGTGAAGCGGCTGATCGGACGCAAGTTCGATGAAAAAGCCGTGCAGAAAGACATACACCTGATGCCGTATCCCATCATCAAGGCCGATAACGGCGACGCCTGGGTCGAAGCACAGGGCAAGAAGCTGGCTCCCCCGCAGGTTTCGGCCGACGTTCTGCGCAAAATGAAAAAAACCGCCGAAGACTATCTGGGCGAAGAAGTCACCGAGGCCGTGATCACGGTCCCCGCCTACTTCAACGACAGCCAGCGCCAGGCCACCAAGGACGCGGGCCGCATCGCCGGCCTGGAAGTCAAGCGCATCATCAACGAGCCCACGGCGGCGGCGCTGGCCTTTGGCATGGACAAGGCCGACAAGCGCGACCGCAAGATCGCCGTGTACGATCTGGGCGGCGGCACCTTCGATATTTCCATCATCGAAATCGCCGACGTGGACGGTGAAAAGCAGTTCGAGGTGCTCTCGACCAACGGCGACACTTTCCTGGGCGGCGAAGATTTCGACCAGCGCATCATCGACTACATCATCGCCGAATTCAAGAAAGAAAGCGGCGTGGACCTGTCCAAGGACGTGCTTGCGCTGCAGCGTCTGAAGGAATCGGCCGAAAAAGCCAAGATCGAACTTTCCTCGACGCAGCAGACCGAAATCAACCTGCCCTACATCACCGCCGACGCGTCGGGGCCCAAGCACCTGAACCTGAAGATCACGCGCGCCAAGCTCGAAGCGCTGGTCGAGGACCTGATCGAACGCACCATAGACCCCTGCCGCACCGCCATCACCGACGCGGGCGTCAAGGTCTCGGAAGTCGACGACGTGATCCTGGTCGGCGGCATGACGCGCATGCCCAAGGTGCAGGAAAAGGTCAAGGAATTCTTCGGCAAGGACCCTCGCAAGGACGTCAATCCCGACGAGGCCGTCGCCGCGGGCGCCGCGATCCAGGGTTCCGTGCTGGCGGGCGACCGCAAGGACGTGCTGCTGCTCGACGTCACGCCGTTGTCGCTGGGTATTGAAACCCTGGGCGGCGTCATGACCAAGATGATCCAGAAGAACACCACGATCCCGACCCGGTTCTCGCAGGTGTTTTCCACGGCCGACGACAATCAGCCGGCGGTGACCATCAAGGTCTACCAGGGCGAACGCGAGATCGCGGCCGGCAACAAGGCGCTGGGCGAATTCAACCTGGAAGGCATTCCGCCGGCCACGCGCGGCACGCCGCAGATCGAAGTCACGTTCGATATCGACGCCAACGGGATCCTGCATGTCTCGGCCAAGGACAAGGGCACGGGCAAGGAAAACAAGATCACCATCAAGGCCAACTCGGGCTTGAGCGACGAGGAAATCGAGCGCATGGTCAAGGACGCCGAGGCCAATGCCGAAGACGATCACCGCATCGCCGAGCTTGCCCTGGCGCGCAACCAGGCCGACGCGCTGGTGCATTCCACCCGCAAATCGCTGGAGGAATACGGCGAAAAGCTGGAGGCGTCGGAAAAGGAAAGCATCGAGGCCGCCATCAAGGAACTGGAAGACACCTTGAAGGAAGGCGACAAGGCCGCCATAGACGCCAAGGTGCAGGCCCTGACCACGGCGGCGCAGAAGCTGGGCGAGAAGATGTACGCCGACATGCAGGCGCAGGCGGCGGCCCAGTCCGGCGAACAGCCGGCCGATGCCCAACCGGCCGACGAGAACGTGGTCGATGCCGACTTCAAGGAAGTCAAGCGTGATCAGTGACGGCTGGCCGGCGCGATCGCGGGGGTGCCGCGATCAATGACCGCATAGCCCGTCAAAGCCCGGTTTTCGGCGATTTCGCCGGAAATCGGGCGTTCTCATTCTGACGTAAGGAATAGGCGTCCCTCGGCGCCAAGCAACTATGGCACAACGCGACTTTTACGAAATCCTCGGCGTAGCGAAGAATGCGTCCGACGAAGAATTGAAAAAGGCCTACCGCAAGCTGGCGATGAAATACCACCCGGACCGCAATCCGGGCAGCAAGGAGGCCGAGGAAAAATTCAAAGAGGCCAAGCAGGCCTATGAAATGCTGTCCGATCCGGAAAAGCGCGGCGCGTACGACCGCTTCGGCCATGCCGGGGTCGATCCCAACAACGCTGGCCCCGGGGGCATGGGCGGGGCGGGGTTCGCCGATGCGTTCGGTGACATCTTCGGCGAAATCTTCGGCGGCGGCTCCCGCCGCGGCGGCCCGCAGGTCTATCGTGGCGCCGACCTGAAGTACACGCTGGAGATCAGCCTGGAACAGGCCGCGGCGGGGTTCGATACCGAAATCCGCGTCCCCAGTTGGGAGAACTGCGAGGTCTGTCACGGATCCGGCGCCAAGCCCGGCACCCAGCCCAAGACGTGCCACACGTGCGGCGGCAGCGGCGCGGTGCGCATGCAGCAAGGCTTTTTCAGCGTGCAGCAGACCTGCCCCACGTGCCATGGCACGGGCAAGGAAATCACCGATCCGTGCAACGCCTGCGACGGTGTCGGCCGCACCCGCAAGAACAAGACCCTGCAGGTGAAGATTCCGGCGGGGATAGACGACGGCATGCGTATCCGTTCGTCGGGCAATGGCGAACCCGGCGTCAATGGCGGCCCTCCCGGCGACCTCTATGTGGAAATCCACCTGAAGGCGCACGGCATTTTCCAGCGAGACGGGGAAGACCTGCACTGCGAGCTGACCATTCCGTTCACCAAGGCGGCGCTGGGCGGCCCGCTGGAAGTCCCGACCCTGACGGGCAAGGGCGAAATCTCCATCCCCGAAGGCACGCAGACGGGCAAGACGTTCCGTCTTCGCGGCAAGGGCATACGCGGCGTGCGCGCCAGCTATCCGGGCGATCTGTACTGCCATATTTCGGTGGAAACCCCTGTGCGGCTCACCGACGAGCAGAAGCAGATATTGCGCGACTTCGAGGCGTCGCTGTCGCAAGGGGGGGACAAGCACTCGCCCAAAAGCGAGTCCTGGACCGACAAGGTAAAAAGCTTCTTCAGTTGACTGCCCGGCCGCCGCGCGAGCGCGGCGGCGCCAATGGGTGAATTGACCAAACGCGACGCTACGGCTTGGCCTTTTCGGCGTCGGCGGCTATGGCGGTGCTGAATTCGTCGGGCTTGAGCGTGGCGCGCAGGGCCGCGTCGACCTGGGCCGGCGTCAGCGCCGCGATCTTCTTGTCCATGTCGGCCCACCAGGCGTAGCTGCGTCCCTGCTGCAGGTAGTCTATCCACCTGCCGGCGATGACGTCGTCCTGGGCCAGCATCAGCTTGCGGTACTTCAGCAGCGACGAAATGCCGTGCTGGACCTCGCTGTCGGTGAAGCCGTCGCGCAGGGCGCGCGCCAGTTCCTGGGACACGTCGGCCTGTACACGCCCCGTATTGCGCGGCGCCGTGATGGCGTAGATGCTCCAGTCGCCCGACGGTTCGAACGACGAGACGTTCAGGCTGCTTTGCACCGTATACGACAGGCCGTCGCGCACGCGGATGCGGTCCCACAGCCGCGACGTTTCCGAGGCGCCCAGCAGGTAGTTGGCCAGATACAGCGCGGGATAGCCGGCGTCGCTGTCCTGCACCTTGACGGGCAGGGTGGACAGGTAGATGGCGTTGGGCTTGTCCGGCGTATCGATGGCGAACTGTTTGGCCGGCACGGCGCGATACGGTGTGGCGATGCGCCGGTATGGCGGGGCGCGGCGCCAGCCCTTTAGTCCGGCGGCCAGCGCCTGCCTGACGGCCTGCGCGTCGAACTGGCCCACGGCGGCGAATTCCATCTGTCCCGCGCCGTAGAACGTCTGGTGAAAATCGAGCAGGTCCTGGCGCGTCAGCGACTGGATGTCGTGCAGCGATTCGGCGAAAGTCGGGGTGTAGCGGATGTCGTCCCGGGCCCACGGGTTGTCGTGGCGCGCCAGGGCCTTGGCGGCCAGGGCGCCCGGGCTGGACATGGCATCGCTGATCGACGTGCCGGCCTGGCGCTTGTACGCGGCCAGTTCCTGGGCGGGAAAGTCGGCATGGCGCAATATCTTCAGGACCAGATCCGTGACCTGGGGCAGGTATGCGCCTTTGCACGATATGTCGACGATGACGATGCCCGCCGACCCGCTGAACTGCACGTCGGCCTGGAGACTGTTGAATTTGTCCTGGATCTGCTGGCGCGACATGTCGCGGGTGCCATGGTCCAGCAGGTCGGCCACGGCGCCGGAGACGGCGCGCTTGCCGCGCAGGCTGTCGGCGTCGCCGAACTGGACCAGCATGCTCGCCTGGACCTGGTCGCCCCGGGTAGGCTTGGGCAGCAAGGCCAGCTTGACGGTGCCGTTGGGCAGCGACAGCGGTTGGCGCAGGGTTTTGGCGTCGATGTTGGCCGGGCTGGGGTCGAAGGCGGCAACGGTCTTGGGGGCTTGCTGGCCGTGATAGTCCTTCAGCAGGGCGTGCAGGTCGACCGGTTTGGGGGCCGGTGCGCGCACCGGCTTGTCGGTGGGAATGTACAGGCCCGCCGTGCGATTGCTGCGCACCAGGTAGGCTTCGGTGGCTTGTTGCACCTGTGCCAGCGTAATGTGCTTGACGCGGTCGCGGGCCAGAAAGAACAGGCGCCAGTCGCCCTGGGCGCTGGCCTGGGACAGGGCCGAGGCCAGGCCGGACGGGTCGGCGTAGGTCTGGTCCCAGTCGGTCAGCCATTGACGCTTGACGCGGTCCAGCTCGTCCTGCTTGAACGGCTTGGCGTGCAGCGAACCCAGGGTATCTTCCAGGACGGACAGGGCCTTGGCGCGGTCGGCCCCCGGGCTAAGCTGCGCGCCGAAGAACGCGTAGCCGGGCTGGCGCAGGCCCACGGTGTAGCCGAAGACCCCGGTGCACAGCCTGGTGTCCACCAGGGCATGGTACAGGCGTCCGGACGGCGTGCCGCCCAGCATGGCCGCGCCCAGGTCCAGCGGCAGGTACGTCGCGCTTGCGGCTTCGGGTATGTGGAACATCGCGGCGATCAGCGGGCTGCCTCCGTGGCGGCGCAGAATGACTTGTTTCTCGCCGGCCTGTACGGGCTCGACGGTGTGTTCGGACGGCAGGACGCGGCTTGGCCTGGGTATTTTCAGGAAAGCCGAGGCGATGGTCTTCAGTGTATTGCCGGGGTCGAATTTTCCCGCCACGATCAGGACGGCGTTGTCCGGCTGGTAATACTCGTGGTAGAAGGCGCGAAGCTGGCCGACGTCGACGTTTTCCACGTCCGAGCGCGCGCCCATGGTGCTGCGCCCGTAGTTGTGCCACTGGTAGGCCGCCGACTTCATGGTCTGCGCCAGCACCTGGAACGGGCTGTTGTCGTCGCGCTCCATCTCGTTGCGCACCACCGGCATTTCCGCCTCCAGGTCCTTTTTCGCGATCAGCGCGTGAACCATGGCATCGGCCTGCCAGTCCAGGAACCAGTCCAGCGTCTTGGGATCGGCGGCGAACGTGGCGTAGAAGTTCGTGCGGTCGCTGGTGGTCGAGCCATTGGCGGCCAGCCCGCGCCGCGAGAATTCGGCCATGGCGTTGGGCAGCGCCGGGGTGCCCCGGAACAGCATGTGTTCCAGCAAATGCGCCATGCCGGTATGCCCGTAGGTTTCCCGGCGCGACCCCACCAGATACGTCATGTTCACGGTGGTCGTGGGTTTGGAGTCGTCGGGCGCCAGCAGAACGCGCAGCCCGTTGCTCAGCGAATACTGGGTCACGCCCTGCACCGACGGCCCCGCGGTCACGCCTTCGGGCAGGGTCAGGGCGCCGGCCGGCGCCCCCGCCAGCGCCGCCAGGAAAAGCGCGGCCAGGCCGCGGGCGATACACACAGGAAAAACGGACATCGACGTCATTTCGACAGCTCCCTCATGGCCTGTTCCAGGCCGTCCACCGTTACGCCGTACATGCGGTCGTGCATGATGTCCCGGATAAGGGATATCGACTGCCGGTATTGCCAGTATCCCCGGGGTTCGGGGTTCAGCCACGCCGCCCTGGGCCAGTTCTCCAGCAGGCGCTGCAGCCAGGTGGCGCCGGGTTCGGCATTGTAGTGCTCGACCGAGCCGCCCGCCTGCAGGATCTCGTAGGGGCTCATGGTGGCGTCGCCCACGATGATCAGGCGCCAGTCGTCGTTGTATTTGCGCAGAATGTCCCAGGTGTCGAACCGGTCGTCGCGCCGGCGGCCGTTTTCCTGCCACAGGGATTCGTAGGGACAGTTGTGGAAATAATAGACCTCCAGATGGGCGAATTCGCTGCGCGCCGCCGAAAACAGCGATTCGACGCGGGCGATGTGATCGTCCATGCTGCCGCCCACGTCCAGCAGCATCAGCACTTTGACCGTGTTGTGGCGTTCGGGCACCATTTGCAGGTCCAGGAAGCCGGCATTGCGGGCGGTCTGGCTGATGGTGCCGTCCAGGTCCAGTTCCAGCTCGGCGCCTTCGCGGGCGAATCGGCGCAGACGCCGCAGCGCCATCTTGAAATTGCGCGTGCCCAGTTCCTGCTGGTCGTCGTAGTCGCGGTATTCGCGGTTTTCCCAGACCTTGACGGCGCTGCGGTTGCCCGCCGACGGACCGCCCACGCGTATGCCTTCCGGGTGGTAGCCGCCGTGCCCGAAGGGGGAAGACCCGCCCGTGCCTATCCACTTGCTGCCCCCCGCGTGCCGGCCCTGCTGCTCTTGCAGCCTTTCCTTGAACATCTCCAGCAGTTTGTGCCAGCCGTGCTTTTCAAGCGCGGCTTTTTCCTCGGGGTTCAGTGTTTTCTGGAACGTCTTGATCAGCCAGTCGGCGGGAATGGATTTGTCCCGGGGGAACCGGGCCGCGATCTGCTTATAGAACTGCCCGAAAGCCTGATCGTAGCGGTCGAACAGCGTTTCGTCCTTGACCAGGGTCATGCGGGCCAGGTAATAGAAGTCGTCCAGCGTGGGCGGCATCAGGCCTTTGCGCAAGGCCTCGAGCAGCGACAGGTATTCCTGCACCGAGACGGGCAGCCTGTGCGCGCGCAGATGGTAGAAGAAGTCGGTCAGCATAAGGCGGTAGGCGCGGAAATCGTCATCCGGGGCATGCGCGCATTCAGCGCCGCTGCCCGGCGCGCGCCATGTCGGCCAGCCGCTGCAGCAGCGCCAGGTCCTGCTCGTTTTTCAGCAGCGCGCCGGCCATGGGCGGCAGGCCCGCCGCGGCGCAGGCCAGGTCCTCTGCCGGCACGGAGCCGTTCATCAGCAGGAGCAGCCAGTCCAGGAATTCCGACGTGGACGGTTTTTTCTTCAGGCCCGGGGCGTCGCGCAGCGCGAAGAACGTGTCCAGCGCCGCGCCCAGGACTTCCTGGCGGATGTCGGGATAGTGCACGGCGACGATGCGGCGCATGGTGTCGGCGTCGGGGAAATGGATGTAATGGAAGAAGCAGCGGCGCAGGAATGCGTCGGGCAGGTCTTTTTCGTTGTTCGACGTAATGATGATCAGGGGCCGGTGCCTGGCCTGTATGGTCTGGCGCGTCTCGTAGACGTGGAATTCCATGCGGTCCAGTTCGCGCAGCAGGTCGTTGGGGAACTCAATGTCGGCCTTGTCGATTTCGTCGATCAGCACCACGCAGGGCTCGTCGGCCTCGAAAGCCTGCCACAGCACGCCTTTGACGATGTAATGGGCGATGTCGCGCACTTTCTCGTCGCCCAGTTGCGAGTCGCGCAGGCGCGACACCGCATCGTATTCGTACAGGCCCTGGTGCGCCTTGGTGGTCGATTTGATGTGCCATTGCAGCAGCGGGCGCCCCAGGGACAGGGCTACCTCTTCGGCCAGCATGGTTTTTCCGGTGCCTGGTTCGCCTTTGATCAATAATGGCCGCTCCAGCGCCAGGGCCGCATTGACGGCCAGCTTCAGGTCGTCGGTGGCGACGTATCTATCGGTGCCATCAAAACGCCTGGCGGGCTGGGCGGATGTGTTCGGGGTCATTTTCGGGTCCATTTGGGCGGCCCGGCATAGCGGGCCGCGAGCTCGTCTTGTATAAGTTCGCTACAATTATCGTACAATCTCAACGGTTCGTTGATCGGAGCCCGCTTCGGTCCACCTTTTTATCTACCGCCAAACAAGAGCTATCATGAAGTTGCGAATATCCTTGAAGTGCACTTTGTCTGCGCTGGCCGTCATGGCTTCCTGTGTATTTGCGGGCCAGGCCATGGCAGCCGCCACCGCGCCGGCCGGCAATGCGAAAGCCGCCCTCGGCAAAACATCGATGTGTATCGGTTGCCACGGGATCCCCGGCTACAAGGCCAGTTTCCCCGAGGTCTATCACGTACCCAAGATCGCCGGCCAGAATGCGCAGTACATCATTGCGGCACTTAAAGAATACGCCAGCGGCGCCCGCACTTTCCCGACTATGGAAGCAATCGCCAAAAGCCTGTCCGCACAGGACATGGCCGACATTGCCGCCTATTATTCCAGCCTCAAATAATCGGGTGCCCACATGAAAAAACTGATTCTCGCCCTGGCGGGCGCCACGTTGATCGCCGCCGGCTCGATGGCCCAGGCCGCCGATATCTCCGCCGGCAAGGCCGCTTTCGAAAAACACACTTGCGCGTCGTGCCATGGCGCCGATGCCAAGACGCCGGTCAATCCCGCCTATCCCATTCTTGCGGGCCAGCACGCCGACTATATCGCGCATGCCCTGCATGCCTACAAGCGCGGCCAGTCGGGCGCGCCCGCCACGGCCAACATACGCAAGAACCCCATCATGGGCGCCATGGCCGTAACGCTTACGGATGCCGACATCAACAACATCGCGGCCTGGATATCCAGCCTTCCGTCGCCGCTGTCGAACAGAAAATAATTCCAATTCGCGTAGTCCCGCCCGCGCCTTCGCGCGGGCGCATAGGGTCAGTGCGCCGCGTCAATCACGCGTGGCGCGCCGCCGGATCAGATCCAGATACGTATCGCTATCGAACGGGGTGCCCAGGCGTTGGGCTTCCCATACGACTTCGCCCAGACATTCCATGATTTCATGCGCCGCCTGGTGCGCGTCCATGCGCCTCAGCAGGCGTTCGTGCGCCGCCACGATGCCCGGCGGATGGTCTATGGACAATTGCTCGTCGATGGCCAGGTGCATGGACAAGTGCAGGAAGGGGTTGGTCCTGCCCTGGGCCACCGTGTATTCCGCCGTCAGGGCGTCGGGGCGTTCCAGGTCGGCATGGTATTCGGGGTGCATGTCCATCCAGCGGATGGCCATTGTTTCCAGGGGGGTCAGGATGTCGCTGGCTCTGTGCTTGCCCCAGGCGTCGATGAAGAATTGACGTGCCTGGTCGCGGGAAGGGTTGAACATGAAATACTCGAAGCCGGTAAAACATCATTTTAGCCTTCGCTCGCCGGGTTTCCCGTTGGTGGCGGAATCGGCTACACTACTCTTATATAAGACCTAGGGTTTGTGTTTTGTATAGTTCCGGCATGCGAGTGCCCGGGCGCGCAAGGTGTTGCCGCCGGGTTTTTGCGGCTGGTTACCCATATTTTTCCGGAGCAACAGGAGCTTCCATGTCCTATCAGCATATCAAGGTCCCTTCGGCGGGCCAAAAAATCACGGTCAATGCCGATTTTTCGCTCAATGTCCCCGACGAGCCGATCCTGCCCTATATCGAAGGCGACGGCACGGGCGCCGATATCACCCCGGTCATGCTCAAGGTCGTGGACGCGGCCGTTGCCAAGGCGTATGGCGGCAAGCGCAAGATTCACTGGATGGAAGTCTATGCGGGCGAAAAGTCCACCAAAATCTATGGCTCCGACGTCTGGCTGCCGGAAGAAACCCTGGAAGCGGTCCGGGAATATGTCGTTTCCATCAAGGGTCCGCTGACCACGCCGGTGGGCGGCGGCATCCGTTCCCTGAACGTGGCGTTGCGCCAGCAGCTGGACCTGTATGTCTGCCTGCGCCCCATCCAGTACTTCAAGGGCGTTCCCTCGCCCGTGAAAGAGCCTGAAAAAACCAATATGGTCATCTTCCGCGAAAACTCGGAAGACATCTACGCCGGCATCGAGTTCGAGGCCGAAAGCGCCAACGCCAAGAAGCTCATCGCCTTCCTGCAAAACGAATTGGGCGTCAAGAAGATCCGCTTCCCGAACACTTCGGGCATAGGCGTCAAGCCCGTGTCCAGCGAAGGCACGCAGCGCCTGGTGCGCAAGGCCATGCAGTACGCCATCGACAATGACCGCGCCTCGGTCACCCTGGTGCACAAGGGCAACATCATGAAGTTCACGGAAGGGGCGTTCCGCGATTGGGGCTACGAACTGGCCAAGACCGAATTCGGCGCGCAGCCCATAGACGGCGGCCCGTGGTGCAAGTTCAAGAACCCGAAGACGGGCCGCGACATCGTCGTCAAGGACGTCATCGCCGACGCGTTCCTGCAGCAGATCCTGCTGCGCCCGGCCGAATACGACGTCATCGCCACGCTCAACCTGAACGGCGACTACGTGTCCGACGCGCTGGCCGCGCAGGTCGGCGGCATCGGCATCGCCCCGGGGGCCAATATGTCCGATTCCGTGGCCATGTTCGAAGCCACCCACGGCACGGCGCCGAAATACGCGGGCAAGGACTACGTCAATCCGGGTTCGGAAATCCTGTCCGCCGAAATGATGCTTCGCCACCTGGGCTGGACCGAAGCGGCCGACCTGATCATCTCCAGCATGGAAAAATCCATTCTGTCGAAAAAGGTCACCTACGACTTCGCGCGCCTGCTGGAAGGCGCCACGCAGGTCTCGTGCTCGGGCTTCGGCGAGGTCATGATCGCCAACATGTAATATCGAGCCCGCCGCCATCCGCGGCGTCTCTGGAAGCCCGCATGGCCTTTGGCCATGCGGGCTTTTTTTCGCTTCCGGCCGGCGGGCGTCCTGTGTTTCAATGGCGACGTCACCGTTTCCGGACGTCGATCGTGTCCAGATCGCAACGATTGCTAGAGCTTCTCCATCTGCTGCGCAGCCGCCGGTATCCCGTGCCGGGCGCCGAGCTTGCCCGGATGCTGGGCGTCAGCCTTCGCACCGTCTATCGCGACATCGGCACCCTGCAGGAGCAGGGCGCGCGCATAGAAGGGGAGGCCGGGCTGGGCTACGTATTGCGCCCCGGGTTCATGCTGCCCCCGCTCATGTTCACCGAGGAAGAGGTCGAGGCGCTGGTGCTGGGGTCGCGCTGGGTGGCGCGGCACGCCGATCCCGGGTTGTCGGAAAGCGCAAAGAGCGCGCTGGCGCGCATCGCGTCCGTCGTGCCGCCGAGGCTGCGCGATACGCTCGACGACACCACTTTGTTCAGCGCGACCAAGCCGGACGCCTTGCCGCCCGGCGCCGACGTGGCCGGGATACGGCGCGCCATCCGGACCGGGCGCAAGCTGCGCATCCGCTACCTGAGCCTGGAAGATAGGGAATCGGAGCGAACCGTCTGGCCCTTCGCGCTGGGCTACTTCGACAAGGTCTGCCTGCTGGCCGCGTGGTGCGAAGAACGCAATGCCTACCGCCACTTTCGCGTCGACAGGATCCGGCGCCTGGAGGTGGTCGATCAGCGCTATCCGCTTTCCCGGCATCGTCTGTTGAAAGAGTGGCGCGAGGGTGAAGACATTCTGTCGCAATAGGTTCTGCCGGCCCGGACGGGCGGACCGTGTGCGGCGTGGCGGCTGCTGACAGAATCTGACAGCGCGGCCGCTTACGCTCTGGTTCAGGGAGCAGAAGCCCCCGCATTTTCAGTCAACCAGACAAGGCACACCATGACCGATCCCAATTTCATCATCCTGTATGTCGACAATACCGGAATCAGCGAAAACTTTTACGCGAATCTTCTGGGGAAACGCCCTGTCGAAAGCTCACCCGCATTCGCCATGTTCGTGCTCGATGCCGGCCAGCGGATCGGGCTTTGGGCCCGGCATGCGGTAGAGCCGGCGGCCCGCATCCGAGGAGGGGGCGCCGAAGTCGTGTTTGCCGTGGCGACCGAGGCCGAGGTCGACGCCGTGCACACCGACTGGTCGGCCCGGGGCGTACCCATTGCCCAGGCGCCCACCCGCATGGAGTTCGGCCGCACTTTCGTCGCCCTGGACCCGGACGGGCACCGGTTGCGTGTGTACCATGGCGCGCCATCCTGACCGGCAAATGCGCCCTGGCGCGAGGCGGCCTGTTCCCGAAGGGACAGGCACCCCGTCAGGCGTCGATCAGTTCAGGCCCATCATGCCGCGCAGTTTGGACAGATCCTCGGCCAGCACGTGCACGCGCCCGGCCAGCAGCCGGCGGTCGGAATCGGTCAGCTTGGAATAGTCCTCGAAGCGGCCGTCGGCGGTCTTGTACTTGGCCAGCGTGTCGAACACCACCTTGAAGTTGGCGTCGGTTTTCTTGGCGAAAGCCTTGTCCTGCTTGACGATCAGGGGGTGCAGCAATTGCACGATCTTGTACGAACCCTCGAAGTTGGCCTGGAAGTCCCACAGGTCGGTATGGCTGTAGCGGTCTTCCTCGCCCGAAATCTTGGTCGCGGCCACTTCTTCCATCAGGGCGGCGGCCCCGCCCACGACCTTGTCGGGTGGGAACGTCAGGTTGGCCAGGCGTTTTTGCAGTTCCAGCACGTCGGCCATCAGCTTGTCGGCCACGGGCGCCAGGCCCTGGGTGCTGTTCTTCGACCACAGGCCGTATTCGATGCGGTGAAAGCCTATGAAACCGGGATCGGCCTCGCGCTTCTCGTGGTCGTCGGCGCGCGAATCGATGGCGGCGTCCAGATCGCTGAACAGCTCGGCCACGGGCTCGATGCGTTCATAGTTCATGCGCGTCGGACCGAACAGGCTCTTGGCCTTGCCGATGTCGCCGGCCTTCACGGCGTCGGTGAACGCGCGCGTGCCGGTCACCAGTTTCTGCACATTCTTGATCACGAAGATCTTGTATTGGGAAACAGGGCCCACCAGGTCCAGCGGGGAAACCGCGGCCGCGGCGGCGCCGGCGGCGTACAGGCCGATTGCGCCGGCGGCCACGCAGGCGAGGAAGCGGCGGCGTGTCGATGTAGTGATAGTCGTCATATATGTGCTCTCGTTCAAAGGGGTTGTTTATCGTTGTTCAAGCCTTGCGGCTTGTTTCGATCAGGGTCCGGCCGAGCCAGTCGTGTTCATCGCGCATGCCGGGCAAGGTAAAGAAGAAACCTCCTCCGACCGGCTTGATGTACTCTTCCAGGGGTTCGCCGTCCAGGCGCTTTTGCACGGTGGTGAACCCCTGTTCCAGATCGGCCTGGTAACAGATGAACAGCAGCCCCATGTCCAGTTGGCCGGACTTGGTGACGCCGTTGGAATAATTGAAGGGCCGGCGCAGCAGCAGGCTGGCCTGCGATGCCGGGGTGCGCGGATTGGCGCGGCGTATGTGGGACGTCAGCGGCGTGTGTTTGCCATGGGGGTCCCGCGCGTAATCGGGCACGTCGTGCTCGGTGCGGCCGCCGTCCAGGGGCGCGCCGGTGGCTTTGACCCGGCCGAAGATCGATTGCTGTTCCTGCAGGGGGGTGCGGTCCCAGCGTTCGACGAAATTGCGGATGATGCGAATCGCCTGGTAGCTGCCGTTTACCGCCCACGCGGGCTCGCCGTGTCCTGGGCCCACCCATACCACGTGGTCCATCAGCGTGGCATTGGCCGAATCGGGGTTGGCCGACCCGTCGTGGAACCCCAGGTAGTTGCGCGCGGTTCCGGGCGGTTTGCCGGGCACGGACGGTACGGGCGGCACGAACCCTTCCTGCTTCCAGTGCATCAGCAGCAGGCCCGGCATGTTCTTGATGATGTCGCGCAGCGCGTGAATGTTCGCATCGGGCGTATTGGCGCAGAACTGGATCGAGATGTCGCCATGGCACAGCGACGGGTCGAGCGCATCGTTGGGATGGGGCGGCATGGTCTTCAGGTGCCGGGGTTTGTGGGCGGCCAGCCCGAATCTGTCGTCGAACAGCGACGCACCCACCGAGACCGTGACGGTCAGGCCGTCGGGATGCACCACGGGCCCCAGCAGCCCCGAATCGGCCGGGGGCAGCCTGGGATCCAGCTTGGGGGGTGTGCCGCCTTGCGTCAGGAAGTCGATGCGCTGGGTCAGGGTGCGAAACAGGCGTTCCAGTTCGTCGCGGTCCTGGGCCAGCACATAGAACGACGCCATCATGCCCGCGGTCGGCCTTGGCGTGACGACGCCCGCCTGGTGCGGCCCCAGATGCGGGATGCGATCCCCCGTGTGGGTGCTCTTGGGCGCGTCGGCAACCTGTGCGGTGGCCGTGGGCCTGGATGCGTCGGGGCCTGCGGCTCGGGCCGCGGCGGGCAACCCGGCCAGGGTCGCCCCCGCCGCGCCCAGACTGCCCAGCATGCGGCGCCGCTGCGGAGAAAGAGGCTTATTCGATGGGTCTGTTGATTCGGGCCTGTCTGTCATGATGATGTCCGGTTATTCCAGCCCCAGCGCCGCATTGACCTTGCCGAAGTCCTTGGCCAGCGCGGCCGTGGGACCGGCCAGGGCGTCTCGCTGGGTTTTGTCCAGGGAGACGTGTTCGCCTTCGCGATAGGGGGCCAGGGCGGCGTCCAGGTCGGTGAAACGGCGATCCAGGTCTTTCTGCAGGGCGGGCGCGGCCTTGGCCAGAAGCGGTGCGAGCAGGCTGGCTATCTTCCGGGTACCATCCAGCGTGCCCTGCAGGGCGGCCGGTTCGTCGTGGCTGTACTGGCCGTCGCCGCCCGCGGCGATGCTCCCGGCCAGGCGCCGCAGCAGCGTGGCCGCCGAACCGGCCAGTTGGGACGGTTGTATGCTTTGGCCGGCCAGGCGCTGTTCCAGCGTGCCGATGTCGGCCACAAGCCGGTCGGCGACGGGCGCCAGGCCTGCCGCGCTGTTCTGGACGTACAGGGAATATTCGATCCGGTGCAGGCCCGTGAAGCCCGGGTCGGCTTCGCGCTTCTCAAAATACTGGGCGCGTGCGTTGATGCGGGTGTCCAGGTCCGAGAACAGGGCGGCCATGGGTTCTATGCGCCTGTAGGTTTGGTGGGCCGGGCCGTAAAGCGCCCGGGCCTGCGCCAGGTCGCCGGCCTTGATCGCATCGTCCAGGCTTTGCGCGGCGCCTTGCAGTTCCCCCGTCTGCAAGGTCAGGTACACCTTGTATTCGGCCAGCGCGCCGATATAGTTCACCAGGGAAGGGCGTGCGGCTTCGGCCCTGGAGGCGTTGGACGGGGTGACGGTCAGGGTGCCGTGCGGGTTGCTCAGCAGCCCGCAGGTAATGTCGAATTTTCCCGGCCGCAGCTTCACGGTCATGCGCTGCGAGAAGCCCGGCGCGATGTTTTCCCGTTCCGCCACCACCATGACGCCATCGAGAATTTCCCATTCCAGGGCGCGGTCGGATTTGTTGACGATGGTGAACGTGGTGTGTCCGGCGGGCACGGTGATCTGGTTGGGGTCGCAGGCCTTGCCCCGGATGGTGACCGTGACGGCATTGCCATCCGCCTTGGTCGGCGTCTTGCGGGCCAGGGTCGAGGCATACCAGAATGCGGCAAGCGCGATCAGCACCAGCAGGGCCGAGCCGGCGACGGCCAGACGCATCAGGCGGGACGATTTGGTGGAAGGCGGGGGCATCGGAAACCTTTAGTGGCGGGGACGATCGGTGGGGGCGGGAGCCCGGGGACGCAGGAAGAAATACAGGCTGGTGGCCAGGAAGACCACGTACACGATCACTTCGCCCAGAGTGGGCGCGGCCTGATAGCCCAGCAGGCCGGACAGTACGGCGCCCAGCGGGCTGTCGGTGGGCAGCGTATCGCTTAGATTGAAAACCACCTGCTGCAGGTGGTTCCACAGGCCCGCTTCGTGCATCATGCGCACGACGCCGGACAGCAGGCCCGCGGCCACCAGCAGGATGAACATGCCGGTAAGCCGGAAGAAGCGGCGCAGGTTCAGGCGCACGCTGCCGGAATAGATGCCGTAGCCGACAATGATGGCGACGGCGATGCCGGCGAGCGCGCCGACGGGGGCTTCCCAGTTGTGGCTTTGCTGGAAGACGGCCAGAAGGAAAAACACCGATTCCAGGCCTTCGCGCGCCACGGCCAGAAATACCATGCCTATCAAGGCCCAGGCCTGGCCGCCGGTGTGTTCCAGCGCCTGGTCTATGGATGCCTGCAATTCGCCGCGGATCGAGCGGGCCGCCTTGCGCATCCAGAACACCATGGAAGTCAGCAGGACGACGGCGACGATGCCGACCAGGCCTTCGAAGAATTCCTGTTGCTTTTGCGGGAACTCGGCGGCGAACAGTTCCAGGCCGGCCCCGACGAAAAGCGATAGCGCGGCGGCCAGCAGCACGCCTATCCAGACCGCCGGCATCAGGCGCGAGCCGGCGCTTTTTTTCAGGTAGCCCGCGACGATGCCCACGATAAGCGCAGCTTCTATGCCTTCGCGCAGCATGATCAGAAAAGGGATGAGCACCGCGATACCTTGAGTGAAAGTCCGTCTGGAACCCGTATCGGCGCGTGCGCGCCTGCCGTTTCGCTTGACGAAGGGGCGCTAAATATAGCATTTATGTAAATAGCAATCAATATCGTTTGTGCTTTTGCAACCATCTCGTTTGCAGGTATCGATCAGAGGCGCGATGGGCCCGTGTCCGGGCCGGCATCCGCCGCCCATGCGGGAACGAACAGGCCCCGCGCGTGCGACAATTTGGTTTTTTTCGTGTCGCACGCCGGAGAACAAAGGTGCCCAAGCCACTGGATGGAGTTCGTATTCTCGATGTCACCGCGGTCGTGATGGGGCCGTATGCCACCCAGATCCTGGGCGACATGGGGGCCGACGTCATCAAGGTCGAGGCCCCGCAGGGCGATACCATGCGCCGCGTCGGTCCCATGCGCCATCCCGATATGGGGCATATGTACCTGAACCTGAACCGCAGCAAGCGCAGCATCGCGCTGGACCTGAAACAGGCCGCCGGCCGCGAGGCCCTGCTGGCGCTGGCCCGCACGGCCGACGTGCTGGTCTACAACGTGCGCCCCAAGGCCATGGCCAGGCTGGGGCTGTCCTACGGCGATGTGCGCGCCGTCAACGAGAAGATCATTTATGTGGGCCTCGTGGGCTACGGCCAGAACGGGCCGTACGCGGAAAAGCCCGCGTATGACGATCTGGTGCAGGGGTCCGTGGGACTGGCGGCGCTGATGACCCGATCGGGCTCCAGCGCGCCGCGCTATGTGCCCATGACGCTGGCCGACCGCACCGTCGGCCTGCATGGCGTGATCGCGATCACCTCCGCGCTGGTGTATCGGGCCAACACCGGACTCGGGCAGGAAATACAGGTGCCCATGTTCGAGACCATGGCGTCCATGGTCCTGTCCGATCATCTGTCCGGAGCCGTTTTCGATCCCCCCCTGGGGCCCACCGGCTACCAGCGCCTGCTTTCGCCCGACCGGCGTCCGTTCCAGACCAGCGATGGCTATGTATGCGTGCTGATCTACACCGATGCCCACTGGGCACGGTTTTTCCAGGCCATAGGCCAGGAGGACGTGCTGCGCGACGATCCGCGCTTCGCCACGATGGGCTCGCGCACCGAACACATAGACAGCCTGTACAAAATGGTGTCGGACATCATGCGCTCGCGCACCAGCGCCGAATGGCTGCGCCTGCTCGACGAGATCGATATTCCCGTCATGCCCATGCACACGCTCGATACCCTCATCGACGATCCGCACTTGCGCGACATCGGTTTTGTGGGCACCGCCCAGCATCCCAGCGAAGGCCCTATCCGCACGATAGGCGTGCCCGGCACATGGAGCGTGTCGCAGCCCGCCGAATCGCGGCCCGCGCCGCGCGTGGGCCAGCACAGTGTCGAGATACTGCGCGAAATAGGCTATGACGACGAAACCCTGGCCAGGCTGCTGGAACAGGGTGCGCTGGTGGACGCCGGCGGAAACGACTGACCCGCGGTCCGGAATCGGTTTTTGGAGGCCACAGATGGATTTTTCGTTCTCTTCGGATCAGCAGGCCATACAGGCCGCCATACAGAAAATATGCCAGCGGTTCGACGACCAGTATTGGCTGGAACGGGATCGGCACGGCGGGTTCCCGCACGAACTGCACCAGGCGCTGGCGCGCGACGGCTGGCTGGGAATCTGCATTCCTCCGCAGTATGACGGCGCGGGCCTGGGCATCACCGAAGCGGCCCTGATGATGCAGACCATCAGCCAGTCCGGCGCGGGGATGAGCGGGGCGTCGGCGGTGCACATGAATATTTTCGGCCTGAATCCCGTGGTGCAGTTCGGTTCGGAAGAGCAGAAGCAGCGCATGCTGCCCCCCTTGGTGCGCGGTCGGGAACAGGCCTGCTTCGCGGTCACCGAGCCCAACACGGGCCTGAACACCACGCAGTTGAAGACCCGGGCCCGGCGCGACGGCGACCATTATGTGCTCGACGGCGCCAAGGTCTGGATTTCCACCGCGCAGGTCGCGCAGAAAATGCTGATCCTGGCGCGCACCACGCCGCTGGAACAGGTCACCCGGCATACCGACGGACTAAGCCTGTTCTATACCGACCTGGACAGGGCCCGCGTCGAGGTGCGCGAGATAGAAAAAATGGGGCGCAAGGCGGTCGACTCCAACGAGCTGTTCATCGATGGCCTGCGCGTGCCGGCGGCCGATCGCATCGGCGAGGAAGGCAAGGGGTTCCATTACATTCTGCATGGCATGAATGCGGAACGCATCCTGATCGCCGCCGAAGCCGTGGGCCTGGGGCGCGCGGCGCTGAACCGCGCCGCGCACTATGCGCGCGAACGCATCGTGTTTGGCCGTCCGATCGGGCAGAACCAGGGCATCCAGCATCCGCTGGCGGCCTGCTGGATGGAGCTCGAGGCGGCCAATCTGATGGTGTTCAATGCCGCCTCGCTGTTCGACCATGGCCTGTCTTGCGGGGCGCAGGCCAACGCGGCCAAGTACCTGGCGGGCGAGGCCGGGTTCAATGCCTGCCAGGCGGCGGTCATGACGCACGGCGGCTTCGGCTATGCCAAGGAATACCACGTGGAACGCTATCTGCGCGAAAGCCTCATCCCGCGCATTGCGCCCGTCAGCCCGCAACTGGTGCTGTGCTATATCGCGGAAAAAGTGCTGGGCCTGCCCAAATCGTACTAGGGTCCGTTCGCGGCGCCGCCTTGCGCGCCGGACCCGGACGAGCCCGCTCAGCTTCCTGAAATATTGCGCCGCAACGGTTTTAAGGGTCTGTGCGGGTTTTGGCGGTATCGATTTTGGCGTATCTTCGGGGGATCAGAAAGGAGACTTCGCCATGCCTGTTCCCAGTCTTGCCGCCGGCGCCGCACAGCCGCCGCTTCGCACCGAAACCATAGGCCAGTGCCTGGAAGACGCCGCGCGCCAATGGCCCGATCAGCAGGCCCTGGTGTCGGTGCATCAGGGCCTCAGGTTCACGTACGCCGAATTGAATGAACAGGCCGACCGCATCGCCGCCGGCCTGCTTGCCCTGGGCCTGCGGCGCGGCGACCGTGTCGGCATCTGGTCGCCGAACAAGGCCGAATGGGCGCTTATCCAGTTCGCCACCGCCAAGGTGGGGATGATCCTGGTCAACATCAATCCGGCGTATCGGGTCTCGGAACTGGAATACACCCTGAACAAGGTGCAGATAAGCGCGCTGGTGGCCGCGCAGCAGTTCAAGTCCAGCGACTATGTAGCCATGGTCGAAACCCTGCTGCCCGAAGTCGCCGCCCACACCGGCGCGCTCGAGGCCGCCGCCGCGCCGCATCTGCGCCACGTCATCAAGATAGGCGGCCAGCCGCGGCCAGGCTGGCGGCTGTTCGACGAACTGGCGTCGCTGGGCGATGCCGGGCATCGCGCGCAGGCAGGCGCCATCGGCCGCGAATTGTCCTGCATGGACGCCATCAATATCCAGTTCACCAGCGGCACCACGGGCCTGCCCAAGGGCGCGACGCTGTCCCATCACAACATTCTGAACAACGGGTTTTTCGTGGGCGAATGCGTGGGGCTGCGCCTGGGCGATCGCCTGTGCATCCCCGTGCCGCTATATCATTGCTTCGGAATGGTGATGGGCAATCTTGGCTGTCTTACGCATGGCGCCACCATGGTGTATCCCTCCGATGCCTTCGATCCGCTGGCCGTGCTGCAGGCCATCCAGGACGAGCGCTGCGTGGGGGTCTACGGCGTTCCCACCATGTTCATCGCCGAACTGTCGCATCCCGAGTTCAAGCGCTTCGACCTGTCCAGCCTGCGTACCGGATGCATGGCCGGGTCGCCTTGCCCGGTCGACGTCATGAAGCAGGTGATCGATGCCATGCACATGCGCGACGTCACGATCGCCTACGGCATGACCGAGACCAGCCCGGTCAGTTTCCAGACCGCGGCCGACGACGACCTGCAAAGCCGCGTGTCCACGATAGGGCGGGTCCAGCCGCACCTGCAGTGCAAGATCATCGACAGCCAGGGAAATACGGTGCCGCGCGGCATGCCGGGCGAACTCTGCACGAAAGGGTATTCGGTCATGCTGGGCTACTGGGACGACGACGACAAAACGGCGCAGGCCATCGACCCCGAAGGCTGGATGCACACGGGCGACCTGGTCGTAATGGACGAGCGCGGCTACGGCAACGTGGTGGGGCGCCTGAAAGACATGGTCATACGCGGCGGGGAAAACATCTACCCGCGCGAAATCGAGGAATTCCTGTACCGGCATCCCGCCGTGCAGGACGTGGCGGTGGTCGGCGTGCCGGACGATAAATTCGGCGAAGAGCTGTGCGCCTGGATTATCCTGGCCTCGGGGCAGGCCGCCACCGAACAGGAAATCAGGTCGTTCTGCGACGGCCAGATCGCGCACTACAAGGTGCCGCGCTACGTGCGCTTCGTACCTGAATTTCCGCTGACAGTCACGGGAAAGGTGCGCAAATTCGAGATCCGCGAGAAGATGATCGGCGATCTGGGCCTGTCGACGCGGCAGACCGCCTGATGCAAACGGCGCGACCTAGTGCATTCCCTAAGTGTCGCGGGTACAAAGTTCGTGCACAATCAGGTCCATGCAGGTGAGGAGACACCGCCCTGCATGGGCAAGCCGATAATTCGGTACACATAATAAAGCAGCAGGTCCCATAAAAAATATAAACGCGCAAAGGCCGGTACTCGTACCGGCCTTTGTCATGCCCGCGCGCTTCGCAATCGCGGGTGGCCGGCTTCCTAGTGCACGACCGATCTGGAAAAGATATTCAGCACCAGGACGCCCGCCACGATCAGCCCTATGCCAAGCAGGGCGGCGCCGTCCAGGGTTTGCTTGTAAAGCAGATACCCTATGATCGATATCGCCACGATGCCCACGCCCGACCAGATGGCGTAGACGATGCCCACCGGAATGAAGCGCAGCGTCTGGGCCAGGCAGTAGAACGAAATGGCATAGCCCGCGCACGTGACCAGCGACGGATACAGGCGCGTGAAGCCGTCGCTGGCCTTGAGCGCTGTGGTGGCGATGACTTCGGCGGTGATGGCGACGGCCAGCAGAAACCAGCTCATGATGAAGTCCTTCTTGGTAAGCGTAAAAGAACCTGGACCGCGCCCGATCCGCCGTTCTGCTCTGCGCATTCGATATAGGCCAGGACGTGGGCGAACTGGGTCAGCCAGCGCCTGACCGAATCTTTCAATACCGGCGCGCCGTTTTTCGACCCCAGGCCTTTGCCGTGCACGATCTGTATGCAGCGCACATGGTGCGCCAGGCACGATTGCAGGAATTGTTCCAGCCTGGTGCGCGCCTCGTCCAGGGTGCAGCCGTGCAGATCCAGGCTGGCCTGTATGGGCCATTTGCCGCGTTTCAGGTCGCGGATCAGGTCCGGACCGCGTCCCGCCTGCACGAAGCGGGTCGAATCGTGTTCCGGTCCGGCGGGCCGGAACTGGTCCGATACCGTGGCCAGCGGCGGCGCGTCGCGACCGGCGGCCCATTGGCGCCGTTGGCGCAGCAAGGCCCTGGGGGCGGCGGGCGAGGGCGGCAGGACGACGCGTCCGGTGGCGCGAATGGGCGTAACGGACTTCATGGCGCGCCGGAACAGAACGATGTCTTCGGCGCTTAGCGGCGTGTCCCGGGTGCCCGCACCCGGGGCCGCGTCTTGCGAAGCGGTCTCGCGCCCATGGTCCGGCGCATCCCGCGGGGCCTGTTCGCGCAGGCGCCACAGGCCGGCCAGGTTGTTGCTACTTTTCCGCATTCTCCAGCCATCGCTGCGCGTCCAGCGCGGCCATGCATCCCGTGCCGGCGCTGGTGATGGCCTGGCGGTAGACGTGGTCCTGCACGTCGCCGGCGGCGAACACCCCTTCGACCGAGGTCATGGTGGCCAGGCCGTTCAGGCCGCTGCGCGTGGCGATATAGCCGTTGGCCATGTCCAGCTGGCCTTCGAAGATGGCGGTGTTGGGCTTGTGGCCGATGGCGATGAACGCCCCGGTCACGGCCAGTTCCTCGGTGCCGCCGGTCTGGTTCTGACGCAGGCGCACGCCGGTCACGCCCGACTCGTCGCCCCGCACTTCGTCCAGTTCGTGGAACAGTTTCAGGCGCATATTGCCGTTGCGGACCTTGTCCATCATCTTGTCGGTCAGGATGGGTTCGGAGCGGAACTGGTCGCGCCGGTGCACCACGGTGACGGTGCGGCAGATGTTCGACAGATACAGGGCTTCTTCCACGGCGGTGTTGCCGCCGCCCACCACGATGACGTCCTGGTTCTTGTAGAAAAAACCGTCGCAGGTCGCGCAGCCCGACACGCCGCGTCCCATGAACGCCTGTTCGGAAGGCAGGCCCAGGTATTGGGCCGAGGCGCCGGTGGCGATGATCAGCGCGTCGCAGGTGTATTGCCCGCCGCTGTCGCCGGTAAGTGTAAAAGGTCGTTTCGACAGGTCGACGCCGACGATCTGGTCGAATACCATCTCGGTGTTGAAGCGCTCGGCATGGGCCTGGAAGCGCTGCATCAGATCGGGCCCCTGGACGCCTTGCACGTCCGCCGGCCAATTGTCCACGTCGGTGGTGGTCATCAGTTGGCCACCCTGTTCCAGCCCTGTCACCAGCACCGGATTCAAATTGGCGCGCGCCGCGTACACGGCTGCGCTGTAGCCGGCCGGACCAGAGCCCAGAATCAGGACTTTGGCGTGTTTGGGGGTTGTCATTGCAGAAAATCCGTAAAAAGACGATGACGCAATTATAATGAGTCCATGGCTAGAATACCCGCAACGTCTCCCCGCTCGTCGCGCAACGTGCGCAATGGCCCTTCCCCCCTGCAAATCCGGCTTTCGGGCCTGCTGCGCGAAGCGCGCTGGCTGATCTTCGCCGCGCTGGCCGCCTGGCTGGCCCTGGTCCTGGCCACCTGGAATCCCGCCGATCCGGCCTGGTCGCATTCCGTGCATTCTTCCGTCATCCGCAATGGGGGCGGCACCGCGGGCGCCTACGTGTCCGACCTGCTGCTGTTCCTGTTCGGCTATTCGGCATGGCTGTGGGTCGTGCTGCTGGCCCAGCGCGTCGCCGTGGGTTTTTACCGCCTGACCAACCTGGTCCTCTCCAGCGGCAAGATCGAGACCCTGCCCAGGGTGCATTGGGAAGCGGGCCTGGGTTTCGTGCTGCTTTTCGTGGGCACCATGGGCATCGAATCCCTGCAGATGAAGCACCTGGGCCTTTCGCTGCCGGCCGGCGCGGGCGGGCAGTTGGGCAGGCTGCTGGCGCATTCCCTGTCGCTGTCGCTGGGCGTGACCGGCTGCACGCTGATGCTGCTGGTATTCATCGCCATCGGCGCCAGCCTGTTCTTCGGTTTTTCGTGGCTGCTGGTGGCCGAACGGGTCGGTACGGCGCTGGAAAAGACCGTGCGCCGGCTGTTCGAACTGAAGGCCGCGCGCGAAGACCGCAAGGTCGGCGAGGCCAAGTCGGCCGAACGCAATGAAGTCGTGGTGGCCCAGCAGAAACAGTTCGTGCACGAACAGCCCGTGCGCATCGAGCCGGCCATCACCGCCGTGCCCAAGTCGGTCCGGGTCGAAAAGGAAAAGCAGAAATCCCTGTTTACCGCGCCCATAGAACCCGGCGGCTCGGGCGATCTTCCGGCGGTCGGCCTGCTGGACATGCCCGACGAGAACATCGAGACCGTTTCGCCGGAAACCATTGAATTCACCTCCCGCCTGATCGAGAAAAAACTGTCCGATTTCGGCGTGAAGGTCACCGTGGTGTCGGCGCAGGCCGGCCCCGTCATCACCCGCTACGAAATCGAACCCGCCACGGGGGTCAAGGGCAGCCAGATCGTCAACCTGGCCAAAGACCTGGCGCGCGCCCTCAGCCTGGTCAGCATACGGGTGGTCGAGACCATACCCGGCAAAAGCCTGATGGGTCTGGAACTGCCCAATCCCAAGCGGCAAATCGTGCGGCTCTCGGAAATCATCGGCTCGCAGACCTATCATTCCAGCCCGTCGCTGCTGACCATGGCCCTGGGCAAGGACATCGCCGGCAACCCCGTGGTGGCCGACCTGGCGAAAATGCCGCACCTGCTGGTGGCGGGCACGACCGGCTCGGGCAAGTCGGTGGGCATCAACGCCATGATCCTGTCGCTGCTGTACAAGGCGGATCCCACCCAGGTGCGCCTGATCCTGATCGATCCGAAAATGCTCGAAATGAGCATCTACGCCGACATCCCCCATCTGCTCGCGCCGGTGGTCACCGACATGCGCCATGCCGCGGCCGCGCTGAACTGGTGCGTGGGCGAAATGGAAAAACGCTATCGCCTGATGAGCAAGCTGGGCGTGCGCAACCTGGCCGGCTACAACAACAAGATACGCGACGCCGCCAAGCGCGAGGAACCCATACCCAACCCGTTCTCCCTGACGCCCGACGATCCCGAGCCGCTTGCGACGCTGCCCACGATCGTGGTCGTCATCGACGAACTGGCCGACCTGATGATGGTGGTGGGCAAGAAGATCGAAGAACTCATCGCCCGCCTTGCGCAGAAGGCGCGCGCGGCGGGCGTTCACCTGGTGCTGGCCACGCAGCGTCCCAGCGTGGACGTGATCACCGGCCTGATCAAGGCCAATATTCCCACCCGCATCGCCTTCCAGGTGTCCTCGAAGATCGATTCGCGCACGATTCTCGACCAGATGGGCGCCGAAACGCTGCTGGGGCAGGGCGACATGCTGTACATGCCTTCCGGAACCGGCCTGCCCACGCGCGTGCATGGCGCGTTCGTGCACGACGACGAAGTGCATCGCGTGGTGTCCTATCTGAAGGAACAGGGCGAGCCCAATTACGTCGATGGCCTGCTCGAAGGCGCGCTCGAGGGCGAAACCGGCGATGGCGTCGGGTCGGTCACCGGCTTTGCCGACGCCGAATCCGACCCGCTGTACGACCAGGCGGTCGAGATCGTCCTGAAGAACCGGCGCGCGTCCATTTCGTCGGTGCAGCGCCATTTGCGCATAGGCTACAACCGCGCCGCGCGCATACTGGAACAAATGGAGCAGGCCGGACTGGTCTCGTCCATGCAGTCCAATGGCAATCGCGAAATACTCGTTCCTGCGGGGAATGCCTCAGATGCCGATTAAACGCCTTCTTGCCGTCTGGTGTCTTGCGCTTTGCCCGGCCCTGGCCTGGTCGGCCGGCGCCGTCGACCAGCTTCACCAGTTCGTCGCCACGGTCCAGTCGGCCACGGGCGCGTTCACCCAGCAGACGCTGCCCGCGCCCAATTCGCCCAGGCGGGCCAAGCCTCCCGAATCCGGCCATTTCGCGTTCCGGCGTCCGGGGCTGTTCAAGTGGGACGTCGAGAAACCCTATCAGCAACTGATCGTCTCGGACGGCGCCACGGTTTTCCAGTACGACCCGGACCTGATGCAAGTCATCGAGCGCGACGTCAGCAAGTCCATAGGCGCGTCGCCCGCGGCGATCCTGTTCGGGTCGGGCTCGCTGGACACCGCCTTCGTCATCAAGCCCCTGCCCGACCGGGACGGCCTGCAATGGCTGCGCGCGACCCCGCGCCAGGCCGATGCGGGATTCGCGCACGTCGACATGGGGTTTGCCCGGAACGAGCCGGCCCGGCTGGAACTGCTTGATTCGTTCGGGCAGACCACGCGCATCGATCTTTCCGGCATCTCGGCCAATCCCAAGCTGCCCGCCGGCACATTCACGTTCAAGCCGCCAGCCGGTGTCGACATTGTCAGGATGTAGCCGCCGCCGGCCCGGCCCCACGCCCGAATACCATCGCCATGCCTGATTCCGGGAACCTATTCGCCTCTTCGTCCGCATCCGGCGCGCACGCCCCCCTGGCCGAACGCATACGCCCAAGAACCCTGGACGAGGTCGTGGGCCAGGCGCATCTGCTGGGGGCGGGCAAGCCGCTGCGGGTCGCCTTCGAATCCGGGCGGCCGCATTCCATGATCTTCTGGGGGCCGCCGGGGGTGGGCAAGACCACGCTGGCGCGGCTGATGGCCGACGGCTTCGATGCGCAGTTCCTGGCCATTTCGGCCGTGCTCGGCGGCGTCAAGGACATACGCGACGCGGTGGCCGCGGCGCAGGTCGCGCAGGGGCAGGGGCGGCGCACCATTTTGTTCGTCGACGAAGTCCATCGTTTCAACAAGGCCCAGCAGGACGCGTTCCTGCCGTACGTGGAAAGCGGTTTGTTCACCTTCATAGGCGCGACCACGGAAAACCCGTCATTCGAGGTCAATTCCGCGCTGCTGTCGCGAGCCCGGGTGTATGTGCTGGAATCGCTGAGCAGCGACGAGCTGCAGGGCCTGCTGCAGCGGGCCCTGGCGACATTCAACGCCGATTCGGCCGCTTCGCCGCAAGACGGTGCGCCGTCCGGCGGCGGGGCGGGCGACAGGCCGGCGGTGCAGTTCGATCCGGACGCCCAGGCCCAACTGGCCGCCTGGGCCGACGGCGATGCCCGCCGCCTGATCAACGCGGTCGAAGTCGTGGCCGAATCCGCGCTGGGCGCGCAACGCACTCTGGTCGACGCCGCCTGGCTTGAAACATCCTTGTCGCAGAACCTGCGCCGTTTCGACAAGGGCGGAGATGCCTTCTACGACCAGATCAGCGCGTTGCACAAAGCGGTGCGCGGCTCGGACCCCGACGCGTCGCTGTACTGGTTCGCGCGCATGCTCGACGGCGGCGCCGACCCCCGGTACCTGGCGCGCCGCATCGTGCGCATGGCGGTCGAGGACATCGGCCTGGCCGATCCGCGCGCCAGCCAGATCGCGCTCAACAGCGCCGACATCTACGACAGGCTGGGTTCGCCCGAGGGCGAGCTGGCGCTGGCCCAGGCCGTGGTCTATATGGCGTGCGCGGCCAAATCCAATGCGCTCTACAAGGCCTACAAGGCGGCGCGCCAATATACCCAGGAACACGGCAGCGACCCGGTGCCCATGCATTTGCGCAATGCCCCCACCAAGCTGATGAAGCAGCTGGGGCACGGCAAGGCGTATCGGTACGCGCACGACGAGCCGCACGGCTACGCCGCGGGCGAACAGTATTTTCCCGATGGGGTACAGGCGCGGTTCTATAAACCGACCGACAGGGGGCTCGAGGGTAAAATTGCCGAAAAGCTCGCTTTCCTGCGCCAGTTGGACGCCAAATACTCGAAATAGCGCCCCATCCTGGCACGGCCGGATCCCTCCGGCTTTTCTTTTCACTTTTTATTGAACAGACCGTTATGCTAGACCCCAACCAATTGCGCAAAGACCTGCCCGCGGTGGTAGACGCCCTGGCGCGCCGCGGCATCCAGTTCGACGCCCAGCGCTTCAACCAGCTTGAAGCAAGACGCAAATCCGTGCAGGTCGACACCGAAGCGCTGCAGGCGCGGCGCAATGCGGTGTCCAAGCTGATCGGGCAGCTCAAGTCCAAAGGCCAGGACGCCAGCGCCGAAATGGCCGAATCGCAGGCTATTCCGGTGCGCTTGAAACAGCTGGAACTGGATCTGGCCGCGGTGCAGGCCGAATTGCGCGATTGGCTGATGACGATCCCGAACCTGCCGCACGCGTCCGTGCCGGTGGGGGCGTCGTCGGACGACAACGTCGAGGTGCGGCGCTGGCTGCCCGGCGGGGCCGATGCCCGGGGCAACCCGCAACCCCTGCCGTTTCCTCCCCGGGACCACGTGTCGCTGGGCGAGCCCCTGGGGCTGGATTTCGACGTGGCGCGCAAGCTTTCCGGGGCGCGCTTCATGATGCTGCGCGGCCCGATCGCCCGTCTGCATCGCGCCCTGGCGCAGTTCATGCTGGACCTGCAAACCGGCGAGCACGGCTACCAGGAATGCTATACCCCGTATATCGTCAATGGGTCCACCCTGTTCGGCACCGGCCAACTGCCCAAGTTCAAGGACGATATGTTCTGGGTCACCAAGGGCGGCGGCGACGAGCCCGTCCTGGACGACCAGGGCCGCGAGATCCCCAAGGAAGACCTCTACCTGATCTCCACGTCCGAAATAACGCTGGCCGGCTCGGTGCGCGATTCCATCATTGCCCAGAAGGATTTGCCCGTGAAGCTGACGGCGCATACGCCGTGCTTTCGCTCCGAAGCCGGAAGCGGCGGGCGCGACGTGCGCGGCATCATCCGGCAGCACCAGTTCGACAAAGTCGAAATGGTGCAGATCGTGCATCCCGATACCTCGTACCAGGCCCTGGAGGACATGGTCGGCCACGCCGAGACGGTGTTGCGGCGTCTGGCCGTGCCGTATCGGGTGGTATTGCTGTGCGGTGGCGACATGGGCTTCGGCGCGGCCAAGACGTACGACCTGGAAGTGTGGCTGCCGGCCCAGGATACCTGGCGTGAAATCTCGTCGGTGTCCAATTGCGAAGCGTTCCAGGCTCGGCGCATGCAGGCGCGCTTCAGGCCCGAAAACGGCAAGCCGGAATACCTGCATACCCTCAATGGGTCGGGTCTGGCGGTTGGCCGCGCGCTGGTGGCCGTTCTGGAAAACTACCAGCGCGAAGACGGCAGCGTCGTCGTTCCCGATGCGTTGCGGCCGTACATGGGCGGCGCAAAGGTTTTATCGGCCTAAGGCCTTTTAGTGGTGTCCCCCATGGCCGCGCCAGTCGCGGCCGTGCGCGCGGTGATCCCAGTGGCCGCGGCGGCCGTCGTAGCCGCGCCAGCGATATACCGGCATGGGCGCATAGACGGGTTGGGGCACCACGATCACGCGCGGGGGCGGCGCATAGCGCACCGGCGGGTAATAGTAGGGGTAGGGAGGCGGCGCTTCCACGACGACGCCCGGCTCGGCCACGATCACGCCTGGAATGCCTATTGAAATGCCGACATTGACATGCGCCATGGCGGCGGCAGAACACGTCAGGGCGAGCGCGGCGGCGCCAGCCAGCAGAATTCGTTTCATGTAACTCACCTGTTGTGGAAGATGACGAATTCATTGTGGTTGGATTCCGCGGCGCGAATGTAAAGCCGCCTGCCTAAAAGGAATCAAAACGCTACAGCTACCGGTTTTTATGCCCGGTTATTTACGTTTGTTTACGGATTTCGGCGGAAATTTCAGTGCGTTTCAAGCCTGTACCGGGTTGCCGCGCGCACGGCACGGGCCTTACCGCCCGTGGCCGCCGAACCCCGGCGTGCCATGGTGATGATGGCGCTGGGCCAGCTTTTCCTTGACGAGGTTTTTCAGGTTGGAGAGCTCCAGCAGCGCGTACAGCCAGAAGAACAGGGAAAACACAAAGGAAAACCAGCTGTTCAGGCTGTAATAGCCGGCTTGCGCGGAAGCCTGTATATGGAACAGGTGGGCGGCCACGGGGACGTGACCCAGGGTTTCGACGACCAGATTGCCGGGGATCTGGTAGAGCCACAGCAGCGTATGGCCCAGTTCGTTCAGGCTGATGCGGCCGTCGTGGTTGGCGTCGACGATCCAGTTGAAAGATTCGATTTTCATGGCGGCTCCTTCCAGGTGCCGGCCGGTCTGGCGCCGGCCGCGTCAAGGGAGCATGGGGCGCATGCCCCCTATACCATTTCAAATGCAATCATTCCTGTTCCAGAATAGGCGTTTACGTGCGGGAAGGCAAGAGTGGGGCCGTGGCTTGCCTGTCGACGTGCGGCGAAATCGAGCCGTCGCCCTGATCCGCTTTGATCAGGTCGGCCAGGAAGGCTTCGTTTTTCCGTAAAGAGCCGGTTACCCGCGCGGCGATCTCCGGATCCATGGTGGCCAATTCGGTTGCCGTGCCCACAATAAGGCATCCCCGCCGCCCTTCGGCGCCCTGGGCGGAGTCCACATAGAAAGCCGGCACGGCGCGGAATTTCTCGCGGCCTGATTCCGGTGTGTCGGCGGCCCGCCGAAGCTGCTCGTTGCGGGTCGACGTGGCGGGGAACGCCGCTGCTGCAAGCATGGCGGGCGTTGCCGCAAGAGGAAGGTCGTGTGATTGATTATGGCGTCATGGTTGATGGCGCTGTGAAGCGGGTGCTTCGGCACCAGAGGGCATCATTTCGACATAGAGCGAGCGGCTTGGGAAAGCGAAATCGGTACCCGCTTCTTCGACGATTCGCTTGATGGCATAGGTCAATTCTTCCTTTGTCTTCAGCCATTTGCCCCAGTTCGTGCTTCGGCTGAAGCAATAGACCATCAGGTTGATGGAGGAATCACCGAAGCCGTCGATACGCACGAACGTCCAGGGAGCGTCCGGCGGATGGGCAAAATCCTCGTTGCCGAGGATATAGGCTTCGATGTTGTCGCGAATCTGCTGGAGTTGATCAACCGTAGTGCGGCATTCAAGGCCAATGACCCAGGATATCTTCCGGTAGGTCATTTGTCCGAAATTGGTGACGGCGTTGTCCGCCAGCTTGGCATTGGGGACGTAGGCAGGGGCCATGTCCCATCGGCGTATCTTGGTCGCTCGAAGCCCGATGTTCTCCACTACGCCGTCCACGATATGTTCAGCTTGAACCCAGTCCCCGTTCTTGAAACGCTTTTCGCCAATGATGAACATGCCGGCGATCAGGTTCTTGACCATATCCTGCGCGCCGAGCCCCGCCGCCAGGCCGAAAAGCCCAAGGCCGGTGAGGATGGAGCCGATGCGCAGACCCCATATTTCCATAATGACGGAAATGCCGACCGCGACAACGATGATCTTTACGACCCGGGCGGTCCAATTGATCATCGCATGGCTGAATAGTTGGGCATGCCCATAAAACGCCGAACACAACGGCGCCACAATCTGGAAAAGTGCCCAAAAAACCAGGATGGCAAATAACGAACGATTGATCTCGGCGGAAACGACGGCAGTCTGTGCTCCCCAGACAATGAGTTCCGTGATCAGCAAAACAGCAACGACAACGGGGATGAAACAAACAGGCGGTATCAGCGCCGTTGCCAGAGCTTGCTTGTTTGCGCTGTCGGGCTGGCTCGACCACAGGCGGACGCATCGAAGGACCATACGCCGCAAAAGCCAACGAGCGGGTATGATCAATATCAATATGCAGACGGCAAGCACGGCCTTTCCGGCCATGCTTTGCAAGACATCATGACTCCAGACGTCAATAGTCAACACGCGGCTCTTCATCATTAAAGGGGGACAGCGACATTCATTAAACTTGTTTTTGCGAAGAAACACGTCTAATGGAGTGAATGCCGATGTCCCCAGTCGATTCTATCTTAGGAATCCGAGATTTAGT
>Ga0164242_10000686_pt1 | contig 40859 bp, 51 predicted proteins | sample OricomgcompostMG_FD_108783 | JGI IMG/M metagenome (GOLD analysis project Ga0164242, IMG submission 108783) | Miracle-Growth compost microbial communities from Emeryville, California, USA - Original compost - Miracle growth compost (MG) ... | reverse complement strand
TGATGAGTATGTTATCCCAGATGTTAATGACAATGGAGTAGCCGCTGCTCTCCAATCTGTTGGCACTCCTACTCAGGCTCAGATCAGGGATGACCGTCAACAGCAGGCAGAGGAAGGTCGTAACCAGAGGGCTGCTATGCAAGAGGCTGGGCGTGAGAGGCGTTATAAACCCCCTCAGCCTAAGAACCCAACAGCAGCTTCTATTGCCTACCCCCTTCTCCAGAAAGCTCAGAGCCTTGGTGGATTTGATAATCTACCGCCTGAAGATCAGGAGACTTTGAAGAGCCTTAATATCTGGCCCGGCAGAGCAGAGAAGAAGTCTAATAGAAAGCCTTCCGCTCTTGAGGCTATCACCGGCGGAGGGGCTGCTGCTCCCAGTAAACCTAGCGGTAAACTGGTATTTAGAAACGGAAAGCTGGTGGCCCAGTAGTTACAACAAGGAATTAAACATTGGCTAGTCAGCCCTTTGATCTTTCTCAGTTGGACCTCAACGATCCAGAGACGAGGCAGTACGCTCAGTCTCAGTTGGACCTTAGCGATCCGGAGACTAAGAAATACTGGGACTCACTGACGGGTAATCCTGTTCCTATGGCACTCGGGGAAACCCCTGAACAAGCCAATCCTGCGACTCCTTCTGCCCCTAACAAACAGGGCGGAGGAGTCCTTGATTATTTCGGGGACAGGATGACTGGTCTTCAGCCCGGCACTCGTGAGTTCTTCCAGAACGCTATCAATGCTGCTGGTGGTACTCCTCTTGGCGCTTCTATGAGGGCCGGGGCTACCGCTCTTGACCTCGCTACTCGTGGTATTCAGGGTGTTGGTGCAGCCTTTGAGGGTGGCGCTAATCTGCTCGATAAGGGTGCAGAAGCGCTTGGTCTTGACGAAGCTCTTAGTGTTGGTGGTAACAAGTTTCTTCCCGGATCGGCTGCTATGGCTCTGGCTGAAGCCTTTCCTTTGGGTGGTACGGAAGCTGGCATCCTCCCTTATGCTCCTCCTTCTATGAGCAAAGCCGGAATCAAGAAACTGGCTAACGAGGGGCAGGAACTTTGGAACTCTGGGGCCACTCCTGAGCAGATGCAGGCTTGGGCTGCTGCCAATAAGCTTAACCCTCTGGATGAGGCTGAACTAGCTAATGCTGCTAAGGCTCGTGAAGCTGGTCAGCAGGCTCAGGTTGTAGAGAGGTTACAGCAGGAAGCTAAGGACTTCCAAGCTGCTAAAGCTAGTAGTGAGCCTACTCCTCTTGAGCAGGAAGCTAAGGACTTCCAACCCAAGCCCGAACCTACGGCTGAGGACCTGTTCCCTACGGCAGAGGGCAGAGCAGCCCGAGAGAAGGCCCTAGAAGAGCGTCTATCTGCTGAGGCACAGGACTTCCAGAACCGGAAGAGCGTATCGGAGAGTGAGGGAGAAACTCCAGAGGAACCTTCTCAGCCTGCGACCCCTCCTGTCTCCGACGAACATATCAACAATGTTGTAAACCAAATCAATGAACTAGCTTCTGGTTGGAAGAACTCTCCCGACTTCGAGGTCTACAAAACTGTAGATGATATTGAAGACCCTGCAATCCGACAGGCGGTGCAGAGAGAAGGAGATGGCGTTAAAGGCTTTGTCGGCCCTGACGGCAAGGTCCGTATTATTGCGTCCAATCTTAAGACCCCTGATGAAGTGAAAGCTGTTGTCTTCCATGAGGCTCTTGGCCATCATGGCTTGTCTCAGATGTTTCGAGATAATCTGGATGCCACTCTTACTCGTTTCTATAACGAAGGTCCTGAGTTCCGGGAGCTTGTTGACGACTGGATGGAAGAGAACCCCGGAGCTTACAGTAACTCTCCTAATCCTACTGCCCGTGCAGCAGAAGAGGTCCTAGCCGAGATGTCAGAGCAGGGACAAATCCCTGCCACTCTGATGAACCGAATTAAGAACTTCATTAAGGCCACTGCTCGCAAAGCTGGGATCAAGGGGGTTGACTTCTCAGAGCGTGAGATCAAGACTATTCTTGCTATGGCCCATGACGCTGTGGTTAATGGTTCTCCGTCCATCGCAGAGAATGGTTTCCGCTACTCTAAAGTCTGGCACGGGTCTGGGGCTGACTTTGACCAGTTCGACAATAGCCGTATGGGTACGGGGGAAGGATTTCAAGCTTATGGTTGGGGTAGCTACTTTACGGATACTAAGAAAGTAGCAGAGAGCTATAAGGCTACCATGGGCGGTGAGCGGCCCTCTTGGAAGAAGGTAGAGGGAACTCACTCTGGGACTAGAGACAACATGTCCGTCTCTGTTCGTAGAGAATTTCCAGATGATCCTGCTGCTGCTGAGATAGTCGCAGACTCTATGTTCCAGATGATTACCAATAATCGTGGTAAGAAGCCTACGGCCTCTGAGGTTCTGGAAGACATAGTAGGCTCTAGGGACTATGAAAATATGGCCCCGGAAGTAAAGTCTTCAACCATGGACTTCATGGAACCTGTAGTAAAATATGTCAACGACAATCTTGACGTTACCACTAAAGGCAAACTCTACGAAGTAGAACTCCCTGACAATGCCGAATGGCTCCAGTGGGATCGTGGCTATGCTGACCAGCCAGAGGCTGTCAAGAAAGCTCTCAACGATATGGAGCTTGGTCCAGAGTTCGAGCCTCGTATGGCTAACAAGACTGGTGAGGACTATTACCGTGATTTAGTCCACATCACTGGTAGCCCTAGGCAGGCCAGTAAATACCTCTCTGAGTATGGAGTGACTGGTAACAAGTATCTGGACGGTATGTCTCGTCGTAAAGGAGAAGGCAGTTATAACTATGTTGTCTTCGATGACAAGACTCCTCAGATTGTCAACAAGTATTCCAAGGCTAAGAGCCTTACTCCCGAGAAGATCAAGACTGAGAAGAACCTAGATGATGTTCTAGACTTTCTTGGTGAGAATGCTGTAAAGGCGGATGCTCGCTCTATCCCTGAAATCCTCAGAGAGGGGGAAGATTTTTCTCTATCTCCTAGTAGCTATGCTAAAGCTTCTGGGCTTGAAGAGAAGAAGCTAGCTGGCCGTGTCGCTGGTGCCAAACAACTACTGACCGATCAGGTTGAGAAGCTTGTTAGCCTCGGAAATAAGGCAGAGCAGGAAGGGATGACTCCCTCCTTGTACGCTGATATCCGTCAGTCCCTAGCCATCACTCAGGCTGTCTATGGTAAGTTCCAAGGGGATATCGCCGAGATTGGTCGGGCTATGCGTGTCCTCCGGGAAGTTACCAACAGCAAAAAGTCTACTCAAGCTGCTCTTAAGTTCATGCAGGAGTTCGGAGAGAGCGGAGGTGTGCCCACTGACCCTGAGGCCCTCCTTAAATTCGTTAAGAACATAGAAGCAGCTAGGACTGGACAAGGGGCCGCTGGTGCTAGCAAGTACATCAAGAATGCTAGCAAGATGCACGCCGAGGACTACCTTGACTCTCTCATTGGCAACACCATGCTATCCAGTCCAGCTACTTGGAAGGCTAACTTCCTTGGCTCCCCTATCCACTTCATCTATGAATTGGGGGCTAAGGGGGTCACGTCTGCCCTTGGGCAACCCCTCCGTGTGACCAACAAGGCTATGGATCGTGTCTATGGTCGAGAGGTAGCCGCTAGGGCTTATGGTGCTCTTACTATGTTGAAGAACTTTAAGACCTATGAGAATACCATTAAAGCGTTCGCATCTGGTGAAAGCTCAAAGTCGTTCAACAGGAAAGTTAGCACCTCTGGGCTTACGTCTAAGCGTATGTCGAATAAGAACCCATTTAAGTATCCTATAGCGGCTGCTGAAACCTTGTCTCGCCGCCCTATGGCTGCTATTGACGAGTTCTGGAGCACCATCTTCCACATCTCTAACCTCTACGGAGAGGTGGCTAATGATGTTGCCAAGGCCATGCCTAACTCTCACGGTAAGGAGTTTTGGGATACTGTTGCTGAGGGAGTAGCCAATCCTAAGCCAGAGCTTGTTGAGAAAGCGATAGCAGAGACTGATCGGCTCCTGTTCAGGGATAAACCTACTGAGTACACTCAGAGGATATTGAACTGGACTAGGCCCCGGACTCGGCCTGAGATGACTATCAAAATGACTCGTGATCCCGAGACAGGTAAGATGGTCCCTACGGCTAAGACCGTTAAGAGCCCTAACACTATTCCTGAGAGAGCTATAAAGTTCGGAGCTAGGACTACAGTACGGTTTATGCCGACTCTGGATCGTATTGCTGCGGCTGGACTTCGTAACTCTGGTCCTCTGTCCTTAATCTCTAAGGAAATTAGGTCAGATTTAAAGGCTGGTGGTGTCCGCAGGCAGTCTGCTATCGGTCGTATGGCCTTTAGCTCTGTTGTTCTAGCCTACTTTGCGGACAAAGCTGCTCAAGGAGAACTTGTATTCGGTGATCCCAACTACAAGAAGGAGACTGCTCTTTCTGCTGTCCGCCCTAAGATGTCGATTAAGATCAACGGTAAGTGGCAGTCCTATTACAACCTTGATCCTCTGTCGGCTCCTATGGCTGCTGCCGCTATGGCCGTTGAAAGGGCTGGAGGTAAGGCTGACCTTACGGATAAGGACTTCTATCTCGGGCTTACTCTCGGTATGGCCCAAGCTTTGAAAAACAGTAGCTATGCTGAGAGTATTGGCAACATAATTGATGCCACCTCAGAGTCAAAAGAGAGCCTCGAAAAAGGCGACTTTAAGGTTGGGCCTCAGCTTGGTAATCTCGTCGGAGGCCAGATTTCTACTGTTGCTAATCCAGCCTTTGTCCGTTGGATCAATCAAAAATACCTTGATCCTTACATGAGGAACACTCGTGGAGAGAGCGGAAGCTTTGGGGAAAGGCTGGGTAATAGGATCGAGGCAGGGACTCCAATGTTTAGCAAGGAGCTTCCTGAGAGGTACGATGTCTATGGCCGACCCGCTCCTAACGCTAGGCAGGAGAGACCTGAAGAGACTGATCCAGTTGTCCAAGAACTCAACCGCTTAGAGCGTAGTCAGAAGGAGGTTCTTGTTGGAGCCCCCGGCTCTAATGTTAATGACTACAGAACTAACCCTCAAGGTGAGCGGGTAACTCTTGGTGGAAAGGATAGAGAGGACTACCAGAGGCTCTCTGGAACTTACTTCCTCGACGCCATGAGGGAAGTGATGCAGTATCCGGGGTGGCAACAAGCTGACGACAACCTTAAGAAAGAGGCAATCAAGGAGGTACTGGACGATGCAAGGAAGACAGCTAGGGCAGAGCTATTTGGGACGAGACAGGGGGGCGATCAGTGAGCGTCTCTGTTAACAAGACATTGACCCAGATAGAACGTCTAGCTGTCCTTGAGGTTAAAGTAGAACAGATGATATCAGATCAGCAAGCCATCAACAAGAAGCTTGATGAACTGTTGGTTCTCCGGAATAAGGGGTTAGGGGCTTTCTGGTTAGCCTCTGCCCTATTCGGTACTGGTATCATTGGCTCTCTTGTATCATTCATTATCTGGCTTAAAGGCGGAAGCCTTATCTAAGGAGCATATAAATGGCTTACGTTCTCAGCGCTAAATCTAAGGCCAAGTTAAAGGGTGTCCACCCCGATCTGGTCAAAGTTATTGAACTGGCTATCAAGAAGACGACTCAAGACTTCTCTGTTGGCGAAGGAGTTCGTACTCCTGCTAGGCAGAAAGAGCTTTACGCTCAGGGGCGGACTAGGCCCGGCCCTATTGTAACTTGGACTCTTAATAGTAATCACTTCGCTCACAAGGATGGGTATGGTCATGCTGTTGATCTCATCACGTATCCGGTGGACTACAGCAACACTAGAGGCTTCCTAGCCATCTACAACGCCATGATGGAAGCAGCTAAGGAGCTTCGTGTTGGTATCCGTTATGGCGGAGACTGGGATATGGACGGCAACCTTATGGAGAAAGGGGAGACTGATATTGGACATTACGAACTCCATCCGTAAACTTATCAACAGTGGAGTCTATGATGCCAATGAAATCTTCAAGACTCTCTATCCAACCTATAAGGGACACTATGGAACCCTCCGAGAACTCATCCACAAAGAAAAGGTACGTTAGTCGAGGACTAGAACTCTATCTCCGTCTAGCCAGACCCACTCTGGACTGGATCGGGGCTCTGGGGGTCCTCTTTGCTGTTGTCATTGGACCCCTCAATGGGATCATTCTCCCTGAGGGGTTCCTTGCTGCGGAGTTGGCTTTTGTTGCTGCTCTGTACGGCATCCGTACCTACGAGAAGAAGGGTGCACCGAACAATGCTGACTAACTTTCTAGAGGAATTTAAACTGTATATCATCGGGGGGTTGTTAGCTGCGGTAGCGGTGCTCTGCGTCCTTCTCTATGTTCAGGGCGAGCGGGCAGCTAGATATAAGGCAGATGCTCAGGCTATATCAACCAAGCTATCTGTTAGCAACTCTTCTATTGATGACCTCAAGGATGAATTGAGGAGTGTAAAGGTTCAACTGCAAAAGCAGGAACAGGAGGATGCAATAAAGCAGGCTATGGCCACTAAGGCTCTAGAGGATGCTAGGAAGAAGAACGATGCCTTGACGGGTGTCAGTAATAAACTGGAAGCTGCCAAGACTCCTTCTGTTGTCAACACTATTCCTGAGGATGTTAAAGATGCGTGGACTAATCTTTAGTTGCCTAGTGCTTCTAGCTGGCTGCTCAACTACTACTCCGGGGATCAAGGTGCAGACTGTAGAAGTCCCTACTATCATCATTCAGAAGTGCATAAAAAAAGAGGACATCCCTCAGAGACCGTCTGGCCTAGGAGAGATGCCCTCGAATGTGCAAGATGTAGCTAGAGTGGCTCTACAGAAGTTAGTTGAGTGGACTAAGTACGGGAACCAAACAAGTCCTCTGCTTGAACTGTGTTCTCAGTAATCCAGTCGTACAGTTCTTCAATGGCTTCTTTGCTAGAATCTTTGTACTGATACCGTAGTACCATTTCAGTAACCATGTAACGAAGCTCTTCATCCTTACTCATCAGAATTGCTCCTTCGTGCTAGCCGTTGATCGAAGAGTCCCCAAACATTCTCCCAATTGCCTGAAGTGGAGACTTTACTATATTCAGTCGCTCGGGTTTCGAAGAAATTAGCATGTTCCACCCCATTAAGCAGAGGAACCAGCCACGGAAGGGGGTGCTTTTCGATGAAAAATAGAGGCTCAAGATGAAGCTGACCAAGGCGCCAATCAGTAACATAGCGGATATAAGACTTGAGGTCGTCACTAGTCATCCCCTCGACTGGACCCATCTCAAATGCCAGATCGATAAACTTATCTTCTAGTTCGACAGTTGAGAGAGCGTGTTTCCGTATCTCTTCTTTCAGGGGTTCATCAAGAGCCCCTGTTTCTTTAGCTAGTTCATGGAACAGACGGATGATCCCCTCACAGTGAAGGGACTCATCCCTAAGACTCCAGCTAATGATCTGTCCCATGCCCTTCATCTTGTTGAACCGAGGGAAATTCATCAACATAGCGAAGCTAGCAAAGAGTTGGACCCCCTCTGTAAACCCCCCGAAGAAGGCCATAGTAAGAAGAAGATCGCGATATGACTTAGTCCCGAACTGGGCCATGTAGTCGCTCTTGTCCTTCATAGCCTTGTAGTCAAGGAACGCAGAATACTCAGTCTCTGGCATACCCACAGTATCTAGAAGATGACTGTAAGCTGCAATGTGGACTGTCTCCATGTTACTGAAGGAGGTCAACATCATCTTGACTTCAGTAGGCTTGAAGACTCGGCTGTACTTCTCGTGGTAACAGTTCTGGACTTCGATGTCTGCCTGAGTAAAGAAGCGAAAGATTTGAGTAAGGAGGTTCTTCTCGGGAGGAGTCAGGTTGGTATTCCAATCTCTGATATCCTCACCGAGAGGGACCTCTTCTGGCAGCCAGTGGAGGCGCTGTTGCTGCTTCCAGAACTCATAAGCAAAAGGATAGCGGAAGGGCTTGTAAGCTTTACTCTCAGTCATCAAGCCTATTGACAAGAAATGCACTCCTCATATTCGGTAGGAACAACTTCAACTACTGGATGCTCTATCGTGTTGTCTCTCTCGACACCCCCAACGAACCCAGCCCTCTGTAGGCTCTTGGACCGAAGATAGTAGAGAGATTTGATGCCCATCTCCCAAGCCTTATAGTGTAGCATCACTAGGTCCCACTTATCGATGTCTGGCTCAACAAAGAGATTGATACTCTGAGCCTGATCGATAAGAGGAGAGCGATCAGCAGCAAGGTCGAGAACCCATCGCTGGTCAATCTCAAAACTAGTCTTAAACACATCTCTCTGATGCTTGGTCAGCCCTTTAAGGTGTTGGACAGAGCCACCAGCCTCAAGGATAGAGCCCCAAGTCTCTTCTGTGTTGATCCCTCTCTCTTCTAGGATGCTTGTAAGCAGAGGGTTCTTAACAGTGAAGGAGCCAGACAGAGTCTTGTGGGTGTAGATGTTAGCAGGGATAGGCTCTACACAGGCAGATACGCCGCCACATATAATAGAGATACTAGCAGTAGGGGCAATGGCAGTCTTGTTAGAAAAGTATTCATGGAAGCCATATTCCTTAGCATCAGGGCAAGGACCATACTCAATAGCAAGACGTTTGGAGGCTTTATCGGCCTCCTTTTTTATGTGCTTGAAGATACGATTGTTGAGAACCTTGGCCATCACAGACTCGAATGGAATGTTCTCCTGTTGAAGGAGAGTATGGAAGCCCATAACACCGAGACCGACAGACCGTTCAGCATAGGCCGAAGCAATAGCCTTACGCATATCCTCGGGAGCCCTCTTGATAAAGTCCTTTAGGACGTTAGCGAGGAAGTCATAGATATCCTGAATGAACTGAGGATTATCTTTCCACTCATGCCACTTGGCTAGGTTAAGACTGGACAGGCAACAAACAGCAGTACGATCCTCATTAGTTGGTAAGGTAATCTCGGAACAGAGGTTGGAAGTCTGTACCTTTAGACCAGCCCTCTTGTGCCACTCGGGAATGGATCGGTTAACCGTATCAATGAACACGAGGTAAGGTTCACCAGTCTGAAGCCGGGTCTCTACGATCTTTTGGAAGAGACTGCGGGCATCGACTTCTTTAACTGTCTCTCTAGTTTTTGGTGAAACAAGAGCAAACGACTTGCCATTACGGACAGCTTCCATGAAAGAGTCTGTAATGAGTAGGCCGTGGTGTATGTTAAGAGCCTTACGATTAAAATCCCCGCTCGGCTTACGAATATCGAGAAACTCTTCAATCTCGGGATGAGATACGTCAATATAGCTAGCGCTAGAGCCTCGACGAAGTGACCCCTGACTAATTGCAAGAGTGAGGCTATCAGACACACATACAAAAGGGATGATCCCAGAAGTCTTACCATTCTGTCCTACTTTCTCCCCAATAGAGCGTACACCGCCCCAGTAAGTCCCGATACCACCGCCCTTAGCAGCGAGGTAAACATTCTCATTCCAGATGGAGGCGATGCCTTCGAGGCTGTCTTCGACACTGTTGAGGTAGCAAGAGATGGGGAGTCCTCGGTCCGTTCCACCATTGGAAAGAACAGGGGTTGCAGGCATAAACCACAGTTGGGAAATGTAATCATAGAGACGCTGTTTCTGCTCCTCATCGTTACCATATGCCTCTGCTACGCGCTTAAACAAGTTCTGATAGTCTTCACCATTTAGAAGATATCGATCCTTGAGAGTCTCCTTACCGAAGTCAGTAAGGAGTTTATCCCTCTCCCTTGCTACCTTTACCATTAGTTTAGTGTTACCTCCAACTCAGTAGGACGAGCAACCATAAGAGGAGTCTCTAGGTCAATATGGTTAGTCGCTTCAACAATGTCTCCACACTTCAGGATGAGGAGTTGCTTGTCGATCAAGCCAGACTCTTTGTGCTCTAGGAAAGCTGTACCGATATCAACACGATCTGTCAGATTGATGAAGAGTTGGAGGCACTCCTCATCGTTAAGGTTTCCGATTTCTTCGAGAAGCTTATTCACTTTATTACTATCGTCCATCAATCTTCCTTATCATTGTCGTTGTAATAGTCATCATCATCGTCGTAATCATCAACTTCAGGTGGAGGAGGCGGAGGCCTCTTATTGTCCACTACCCTCTGCCGATACTTAGGGGTCCTAAGATCGTGGGCATAGCGGTTCCTCCTCCTTACACTCCGACGCTGCTTATCAGTATAGCGGTCCATTCCCTTGACCACGGTTAACTCTCTTTCTTGTTATTATTACACCTTGATACCGTTGATCCGCTTCTCAACGAGCGTAGCATATCCAGCGATATCTCGCCAATTATCATCGTAGTCAGGATCGCCATTGAGAATGCGGCCGATCTTGTTAGCAATGATACGTAGTGCTTCCTTAGCATCAGGCTTCATGTCCAGCCAGTTTAGAGAGCTTTCATAGACCTGATTGATCCCTTCAGCATACTCTGCATGAGTCTCAAAAGGACCGTATCGGCTACCACGTTCTTTAAGCGTATCCTCTACTGTAAGGGCAGTAGTAGGTCCATACATATAGCTATTCATCGGAGCCGAGTGAGTCGTCTCGGCGGAAGCCTGCCCATTCACAGACATCTTCATAATTCTCCTCAATGCGATGCCTAAAGAAATCGACAAACTCCTCCGTACTAATCTGGAGGAAGTCTGCAATCTCCCATGCCTCAAATCGATCAATAAGGACTTGTTCCAGTTCTTTGTCCATAATGTTACCCAACCCGCTCACGCTTACCATCCTGCCAGCTACCACAGTTGACACACTGAAGCCGCTGAATCTTGAAAGCCTTGGTTCTACGATATCCCCTAGAGTGAAGGACCTTTCCATTACAAGCGCCACAGGCTCGACGCTCTCCAAGGAACGGATGGTTACGAATGTAAGGCTTGATCTTCTTGTACAGACGGACCAGAAGCTTGCTGTCTTGAATGCAGTACTTCTTCATCCGAGCCTGAGCCTTAGGATCTCCATCCATCACAGCCGTCCACAGAGGAAAACCTTCGTGCTGTACCTTCTTACCAACACCGAGGAAGGGGCCGATAAAGGCCAGACGATTCATAACATAGCCCATCTTCTTAACAGCCTTGAGCAAGTCGATGCTGGTAGGCGGAGGAGGGGGGGCTAGCCCAGCTAGGAGGAACTCACCTAGAGCTTTAGGGTTGTCATACCGATCACCGTTGAAAGTGACCAGTACGTCAGCCTCTTCGAAGAGCTTATGTAGATTACGAACCATTCCTTCATGGCCATCGTCCCACTCCGATGAGAAGATAACCTCGCCAGTGTCGTCCCAGATAGCTGAGAAGCACAACATACCGCCAGCATCGATTAACTGATCGGGAGTTACATTCTCGTCGAACATTCGCCACACGAAGGCTTTAGCAGGCTTCCACTCACAATCCCAATACAGGATTTTAGGTTTGTTGTTCAAAGTTATTATTCCTTCCACCATTCTAGTGGGATTGTTTTCTCTGCCCACTGGTAGTTATGTTTGTCAGCCCACTGTCCATAGTTCATCTTAGCCCCACGATACAGAGGAACAGAAGCACGCTGGAATACAAAACGAATATCAAGGCGTGGATGAGCGTTACGAACAGCAAGCATTTTACGGCGGTCGTGGGAGGTAAGTCTGCCCTTGATCTCGACGATAGTTCCATTTGGTAGAAGCATATCGGGAAGGTAATTACAAGCCAGAGTGTAAGGTAGACGATGAGATTTAGGTTCATACTCTAGTTCTTTACCCTCCCCGATAGCAGCATTCCAAACAGTCTCTTCAAATTTACTCCTAAACCGGGGGGAAGTATTCATCTACACGAGGCTCCTTAACTACCTTTACAAAGAACTTAGGACCAGATGAATACCCGTACACCCTCAACCCCCTACCTCCGTTAGCATCAGACCAGCAATGAGCCTTGTGCTTGCAGTAGGCACAGCCAACAGGAAGGATAAGATTGCCACTCTTTCCTTCTTCCTTTGGCTCGTAGCAGCGCTTAGGAGGCTCCTTCCAAGTTACCATGTCCTTGGCATGGACGATCCTGTTCTCTACGTTATACCTGTCTAGGTGCTCATTAGGGACCATCAGGAGGGCCAACTTGCCTAGAGTCTTATCGACAGCTAAGAAGGCAGCAGGAGAATCTGGAGATATAGCATGGCGATAACCAGATAGCTGGGCTACGTACCCGAAGGCATCGTTACCCGGCTCTAGGAGAAGACCTTTCTCGAACTTGGGGAACTGCATAGATGAAGCTGATTTCACATCAACCACTACTCCATCAATCATGCAGTCGATATGGCCTTTTATACCTAGAACGTCTACTTCTCGTTGCTTATACTCTACCTTGTGGCCAGCCTGTTCAGCTAGAAAGATGACGAACTGTTCGATAAGATGGCCGTACATGAACTTAATCAGGTTAGGCCCTGTGAACTTCTCCGTCTCCCCCTCCCAGTTAATGTCGTACCATAGCTGACGATCAGGCTTACCGATGTTACTCATCCGGAGGTAGTTGCCCGGACCTCTTTCCTCCTCAAACTGCACCTTCATAATGTCAGATACAGCATCAGTGAAGTTGTCTAGGTGCTTACCGTTTAATTCTATCTTTCCTCCTGTGAAGAGGTCATAGATATCCTGAACCAGTGTTTCGATGCTACTAGGCAATTAGGTCTGGCTCCTCGTCAGCGTTATCGTTAACTGGTTTATCGTCCAATTCTCGGAAGCCTATCTCATAAGGGATAGAGATATGATTATGAGTAACGAGATATCTATCAGCGACATATCCGCTGCAAGGATACTCTACTATAATCTTCTCAGCCATCTCTTTAGCTTCTTCGAGACTACCAGCGTTGACGATGATGTCAATAGTCTCCTCAACATCTCTAAGGACATCAACAGTAAAGCGGTATTTAGGCACTAGGATATCTCCGTTATATATGTGCGGGCTTCATTGTCATTCTCGCTGGAGCTACCCCGCATCTCCCCAGATCAGCCGGGTATCGGAGGGTATCGCAGTTAAAACCCCTCCTTCTGAAGGAGTAGGTAATCCCTCACCTTACCACCCGGTCTACCCTCAAAAAGGAACTTCGTCATCAAGGTCTTCATTGTCAGCGTCGGACTCCTCAATGCCAAAGTCCTTCTTAAAATCATCCTTGTCTGGGGCCTTGTAGTACTCGTCATCCTTAGTCATGGGAGGGAACTCATTGCTCTTATACTCCACATGGTCAACAACACGAATAGCAATCGGGTAGACGCCCTTCATGCCCTTATCATAGGAGCGGACATCAATCTTGACATCAGCAATAGTCTCGTTACCGAGGAGCTTATCACCCCACTCGTTGTTGTCAGGGCCGATGACTCGGATATGGCTGTTCTTTTCTCCGCTCTTGGTCAGTTCACGACGCTTCAGAGTCAGATACTTACCACGATCCTCGTACTTATCCTTCAGTTTACCAGTAATACCCAGCTTCTTACAGGTGGCGAGCCCTTCCTCGTCGGGCTCTATTTCGAAGGTCCACTCCCGACCATCCCCAGCGTAGTTGGGCCGAGGTTCTCCGAAGACTTTAGGCCAATAGAGCTTGCCACGGATGAAAGCTACAGTCTTATTAGACGCCAATATCTTAATCCTTTTCTAGTGTTGAACAAGGTGAACCCCCTACCTTGTACTCTTATTATACCACATATGAAACTAATGTCAACTACTAAATTAACTAGCTAGTGAGTTTCTGCCCAAGTTCGTCCTTCCTTGCTAACTCCATCAATCGGAACTCGGAGATTAAGTTCTTCGCCAGCTTCTCGAAGGCTCTGCACCGCCAGTTCTCCATGTTTAGTGGCATCTCCCGGAGCAACATCGTACTGCCACTCATCGTGAATGTCTCCGACTTTAAGACTATCAAGTCCATTGCGTCTAATATGTCCTTCGAGGAATACTGCCGCTTGAGCCATGACTCTGGCACCAGAGCCTTGAAGCTTATAGTTGAGGGCAGCATGCTTAGACGGGCATATGACTCTTCCCCCATCAACCAGTTCAATTCGTCCTTGTATAAACTCACTCTGTACCTCCTCTAGAACCTTATCAAGACCAAGCTCTTTGAGGAACATCTCTCTTATCCTACCTCCTTCCTTAGCATTGGTCTTCATAATCTGGCCAACCTTCTTGGCCTGTGCCCCGTACTGAATAGCGTAGATCAGAGTCTTGGCATTATCTCTCTCGACCCTAGCCTTATCAGCATTATATTGGTGGGGATCGCCATCCACAACCTGATGAGTGAAGTTATCATCGTTGAGGAAGTGGGCCAACATACGAAGCTCTAGCCCAGAGGCGTCAGCACCTACTAACTTCCTTCCGGGCCTAGAAGTCCACTGGTCCCTAGCCTCGTAGGTGTAGTAGCCTTCTTCTCCGTACAGAATATGCCTGTTGCCGTCCTCGTCCTTTCGAACCTTGACAGCAGGGACATTAGCTGTATTGGGTTTCTGGTGTCGAAGTCGGAGAGTATCTGCTACAAACAATGATCCGTGGATACAATGAGTCTCGTGGTTGTAGTTCTCTAGCCAGTTGTTAATCATATTGGCTCGGCCAGAGATAGACATCCACTTGGTTATGTAGGACACCTCCTTGATACGAGTGAGTTCTGCAAAGCGTTGTAGAGACTCTTCAGTAACCTTTGGAAACCCCTTAGGGGTGAACTCCTCCGGCTCCCAGCCTAGGGCAACAAGCTTTTCAACTCGCTGTTTAGGCGATCCAATGTTAAAGTACACATCTTCATACGCAGAGTACCTTCCTCCTTGCTCATCCTTTTCGATGTGATACCGCTCTCTATCTTTCTCATAGCGGACACTTGGTCGGCCAGATTTAACAAACATATCTGCCTCGCGGACGAGGATGCGTTCGGGGGGGAACTCATTGTAGATAAGTTGCTGGAGTTCATTCTGCCTATTCCTAAGTTTCTGATATAGGGCTACTGCTCCGTCATAGTTAAAGTAAAAACCATTCTCCTGTTGCTTACGGAGAACATTCATAAACTCATGTTGGAGCTTCACGCTCTTCTCGGAGAAGCCAATCTTCCTCAAGACTTCTGTCACTCTCTTGAATATCTGTACTCCAACAGTTACGTCTTGATGGCAGTACGAAATCATCTCAGGACAGAAGTTCTTGAAGTCAGTCCACTCCCCTTTGTATACTCCGAACCTCTCACCCCAAGCACGAAGAGAGTGTCCTCCCTTCATGCTCGGGTTGTACAGAGTCGTTAGAATGAGAGTATCCACAATACGACTAATAGGTACGCGGGAAGAAGCAAGCCTATTCGCCCACAGTATATCCCACTTAAGAGCGTTATGCCCAACAAACACAGCATTACGGTTATCAAGGAACCTCTTGATTGATCCGTGTCCAATACACTCTCCCGTCTCTCCTGTTTTAATATTCTCCCAACAAAGAACCCATAGAACAGAGGGGATAAGATCATCACCCTCGATATCTACGAAATAATACTCACGAGGATCGGACTGCCAATCAAGATACATGATCCATCAATACTCCTTGGTGGTTAGAAGGGCATCTCTGCTCCAGTGTTATCCTCTCCTCGTTCGTACCTATCAATCTCCTCTTTAGTAAGCTCCTTTAGTCGTCCCGTGCAATCATCATAGTGTACCCAACAGACAGGTCCAGCCCTTCCACAGAAACGGTTCTTCTGGATAACGAACTTGGTGACATTGCGACGCCACTCGTTTATATCCGTCATGTCTCGTTCGAGGCTGATAACCATGTTAGCCAATTGCTCGACACCAGCAGTACCCCTGATCTGTCCATTCCTGTTCTGATGGATGACACAGATAACAGAGATATCCAACTCCATGGTAAGCGTCTTCAGCTTGGTGGCAATTTCGTCCAACTGCTTCCGCTCATCACCAGACTGGTCACTGACGATGATAGACAGATGGTCAACAACAATGTACTTACACCCAAGAGCCGCCATGTGACGAACCTTGGCAAGGACAGCATCAATAGAGTTACTTCCGAAGTGGTCCCAGATAACAACCCTATCATTATCTAGAACAGACTCATATGCAGAGCGTAGTTCGTCTGAGGTTCGCACAGTATCAGGAAGGTGATAGGGCTTGTTGTTGTGGATGGACATGAGCCCGATGGCGGTGTCGTAGTTGGGCTCTTCGAAGTGCAGAAAGCCTACCCCTGCATCCTCCTTCTTCAACTCCTCATTCATCAGGAGGCTGTACTCAATCTCCTTCAAAACAGAAGTCTTACCAATACCAGTCGGAGCGGTGATGATAACAAGCTCTGAAGTCCTTAGCCCGTATGTGGCTTTGTTAAGACCGGCAAAAGGGTAAGGAACACTCTTAGGGTCTTTGTGGTTGATGATTTCACCCCACATATCCCGACCAAGCTTGATACCGTCTGGCTTATAAGGCTCTGCATCCCACCACTCCTTGACGAATGCCCGAGACTCTCCGTTCTTGTTATAGTCAGAGGCATCCTTGTATCGACGAGGACGCATGTTATAAGCCTGCCCCGGCTTGAACAACTGGATGACTTGCTTAGCTGCCTTCTGCCCCGGCTCGTCATTGTCGAAGCAGACAACAATCTTCTCAAAGGACGAAAGGTATTCGAAGACTGCAAGGCAATCCTTCTTAGCGCTGGAAGCCCCTCTAACGCTCACACAGGGCCATTTACTGCCTTGCATCTCATAGGCTGCCATGGCATCCAGTTCGCCCTCAGTGATCGTTATAGCCTTAGCACAGCCAGCAGGGAACAATTGCTGTCCAAAGAGAGTTGCCTCTCCGATAGGTCCTTCTGCGTAGAAGTCCTTCTCTAAGACTGGATTACCACTCTCATCTTCAGACTCTCTTACGACCCTGACCTTATTAGCTACGTGCTTCCCGTCTCCATCAAAATAGGGGTAGACATGCTGGATAGGGCTTTTAGGGTTTTGATTGACAAGGACCTTGTACTTCTCGACAGTATCACTAGACAACTTCCTATCAGGAATGGCTCGGAAATCTCTAGCTACCGGAGTCAAGGGGAGATCAGTAGACTTAGCCCTCTTCTGATTAGTCTCTTCTGTGATCTCATATTCTCCTATGAAATGATAGTTACAGACGAAGCAGTGAGCATTATCATCGTACACTGCTAGCCCGTCTGATGAACCACAATCAGGGTTCGGACATGGTTGATGCCTTAGGAACTTACTCAAGGATTGGCCTACTCTGGGAAGCGATTACAAGTCTGGCCCCGCATGGGAGGATAGACCCCTCTCTATCGTACAGTATCACACTACCTTCGGGCAGTTCGCACCTATACCCATATTCAGGTTTCCCGTACTTACCTCTTTGAATCCTTATAGGAGGGTCGTTGCGACCGTATTTCCTATTACTATCTATTACCCCTCTATTTATGTGGACATAGTAGACCATCACATATCCGCCCAGCCGTAGTCCCATTCGCTACAGAGATAATCGATGGCATCAGAGTCTCGGGAGGACTCCTTAAAGCCTTTCGAGGGAGGGCGTATGAGTCCATACTCATTGGTGTATCCGCGAGCATCAAGATGGACGAGAGCCTCCCGAGCGGCGTCAACCGCATTAGGGAGGGTATCAAAGTAATTCCCTTCCATAGTAATTACACCTCAATGGTCAGTGGCATCCAATCGGGGTTCTCCCTTGGATAGCCACGGGGGTTAGCAACAACTCGTACTCCGTCAACAACTACATCAGCCTGAGCGTGGGTATGCCCGTGACACCAGACAGCGATAGTGTCCTTATACTCCTCTAGCAGAGGACGCATAAGAGGGTTCCAGTACCAAGACTGTGAGTAGTGGTCCTTATACTCCTGATTCAGGGACTCCTCACAGGGGGCAGTATGGGTAACTACAACCACCTTACGGTTGGTCAGTTGAGCCAGCCGGAGGACAGACTTAACACGGATAGAGTCCATCTTAGCCCAAGAGTTCACCTCGTCGGCTCCGAACCCTCCGTAACGACCATCGTTCATGTAATTATACCAGAGGGGCTCATCCTTTACGATGTACCAACCATTCCGGGCTACGAAGAGAGGAACGTCCTTTCCGAAGTCGTAGAAGTCAGGATGGTCCTGTTGAAACCTGTTGATCGTGTCGCACATGGTACGGTCTTGGGCAACATTGGAGTAGTGTTCGTGATTGCCATGGGTAGCGATAACAGTATAGCCCTTGTTCTTCAGCTTCTGGAGGTACTTCAAACCACCGAGTCCGTTGTCAGTATCCCCAGCGACAACAACAATATGCTCAAGCTGATCGTAAGGGGTTCGAGGCTGTGGATGGTTGATGTGCATATCACTTATGAGGGAGAACTTCATCCTTGGTTAACCTTCCTCTGCTTTAGAATGTCGTCTAGGAGGATCGGAGTGAAGTTAATCCTCTCTACCGATGCACAGAAGTAGCGCTGATCCTCAATGTTGTCGTGCTTGATTTCTTTAATGGTGTTGTTGTGGAGGTGCCCATGGATATTCAGGTTCCACCTAGCCAGACAGGCGGGATGAATAGGGATATGGGTCATAATGAAGCCCTTCTTGACGACACAAGCACGAATGTCGTCGAAGAGGTCAACATACTTACCCAGCTTCTCTTGATCGTGGTTGCCCTTTACAAGAACGATACGACCTTGGAGCCGCTCCACGCATCGAAGTCCTTTACGACCCATAGCAACATCACCAAGGAGGTAAACTCTATCGTCAGGACTAACAACAGAGTTCCAATTCTCGATGAGGGCTTCATCCATTTCCTCATAGTTATCCCAAGGGCGAACCTTGGTTCCGTCATAGTTGGTGAACTGACACATTCCTTGGTGGCTGAAGTGGGTGTCTGCAATGACCCACGTCTTACCACTCACTTCCTAAGCTCCTTAATCAAGTCCTCGATCAACCCACAGAGATGACCGATATTCTTCGTGGAGGCTATAGGCTTGACTTTGTGAATTGCCATTGTCTCTGCTTTCCAGATGGCTGCTTGCTTCTCCAGAGTCTCTAGGGCCTTATCGTTCATTGGTCTTTCTTAGCCTCCTTCTTCTTTCTAGAGTGTTTCTTAGTCATGTGGTCAACCCTATCCTTATGGGTAGATGACCATTCAGAACAGAAAGGACATGGATAGATTTTAAGGTTAGCAATAGCCATACCTTCTCCTAAAGATTATACAACCTATCATCTGAAAAGTCAACACCCTCTCCAGAGAAATCAAACTCTGGCTCCAATGTCTCTACGGGGTCTTCCTTGGTGAACTGGCCCTGATATGCAGCATCATAGATTATTTCCAGACACTCCTTACAAGGTTCCCACTTCTTCAAGTCATCATTCCATACGATGTCAGACTCATCAAGTTGCTTATCACAGATATTACAGTGCATGGAGGAGGGCCTCCTTTCTTGAGTATGTGTTTATAGAGGAGTGTTTTACCGCTGTGCCTATAAAGATATTATATCAGATTTCTCTGAGTTGTCAAGCACTATTTTTAAAACCTAAGCTTCTCAAAGGCTTGAGCATAGGCTTCAGCAGTCCGGTCTTCCAGCCCACAAGCGGTGTTTACCTCAAGCACGTAAGCCTTTCCTTCGTACTTGTTAAAGATAACGTCCACTCCCCCGAAGTCCAAAGACAGAGCCTTGATAGCTTTCTTAGCCTCCTCTACCACACATGCCTCTACATCGCCCTCATCCAACATTACAAAGACGAAACCTCCGGCTAGGTTACGCACCCTCCAATTCACATTCTCCTTCTCTACGTCCATCCTACGGGCCTTACGGACGATCATAGCCACTTCGTCCCGGACTACATGAACCCGGTACTCATCAGCCTTCTTCACGTACTTGGTATAGAGAGGAGCGTCTACAAGGTCATCGACACCATCAGCAATGACGATGCCAGCGCCACTGTGGCCATTAAGAATAGTTCGACAGACGATCGGATAAGCTTCATCACCATTAGGGATTTCTTCCTTGTTCTCGTAGAAGTCAGGGATCGAAACCCCCTCTTCCTTCATTTTCTTGAATGCACTAAGCTTGTTGGACGCTATCTTCACGTCCTTATTGAGGGTGGTCCCCTTCCTGAAGTCAGGAGGATTAGAACTACCCCAATTGATAATGATATCACCATCACGAGGGGCATATTTACTGTTGACATGCTTTAGAACTTTACCTCCCATCTTCTCTGCCAGTATCTTGGCTGAAGCTGACCCTTGTTTGTACGGGTACACCCTGATCTTAGAAATCCTCTTGCTCACCTTCCACATCGTCGTCCTCCTCAATCCTAGCCTTATAATCAGCGAGACCGGCCTTTTGCTGTGCCCAGAAATCCTTCATAGGAGGGGTCAGTCCCTCATAGTTAGGGGACACAGCATAGGCCAGATGCTGAACCTCCCGGACTCCCTCGTAGATGCTGTCGCAGACTTCCCGCTCCGAACCGTACAAGACTACCAGCTTATTGGTTAGTTCAGGTCCAAAGACTTGATTGAGAAAACCGATAGGACCCCCGACAGAGATGAACTCAATAACCTCGGACGGAGCCTGCATACTGTTCATGGAGAACTGGATGAGCCTGTTCAGGAGCTTCAACCACGTGAGGAGATCATCAGGCTTATCGACTCCCCGCATCTGCCTGAACTCTACAGTACCGAACTTGAACAGAGAACAGAGGTTCAGGGCCGAGTATCGGTTATTACCATTGAAATCCCCCAAGTTCTTGTACGTCACGACACTGTTGTAGAACATCTGAATGGTAGCAGAAGCGTCCCTGTTTCGGAGGCAGAAGACATTCCCATTCCGATCATCCCCTGCGAAGTGCCCGAGGACATCTTCAATAAGAGTGTAGTAGATGAAGAGGTTCGTCAACTGATAGACCTTCTTGTCTCCCATGTTGAAGTGGACATGGGTAGAGGTCCGATTGCTAGGAACTACCTTCGCTCGGTTCTCAGCCAGTCCTTTAAAGAGCCTGTCTATCTTCTTTACGGTGTCCTCGTAACTCTCCGGCCTATTAGTCACCCACTCGATAGCCTCTCCATGGTAGTTGCGGAGGGAACCGTCCACATGGCTGACCCAGTCGCAGAGGATGTAATCCTTCGCCATAGCGAGGTTACGGCCCTCCATCTCCAACTCTACTCCAAACATATCTCCTTTTACCTTATGCCTCAAGGCAACAAGTTCGGAGATGTGGAGGTCTAGGACATTATAACCCTTGCCCATATCCATCACCTTCTTTAGTGTAAACCGACGCGGTATCTCTGCCCCAACAGGCACAGCCACCTCCCGCCGCTGGTTCCTTCTTAAAATCTCCTCTATTCTTGCAGCATTAGCCGCAATAATGTCTGCCGGTCGCGGGACTCTGGGATCGTGCTGTGGAGGCGGAGGGGCTGGAGCCCTCGGCTGATTAGGCGGTAATCCCTCCTCGTCCCCCCCCACCATAACATCTTCTACACGGAATAACCGGCCATCAAATTCAATCTCTGGCATAGTCGTCCAACTCTATTTCTGGAGGTTGAAAGGGATATGGCTCTCTTCCATCGTTTCCTTCAGGAAGGAGTATTTCTTGGCGAGATGGACTTCATCTGTATTTGGAAGAACCAGCCCTACCTTTTGCATTTTGTAAAAGACGTAGTACAGATCGAAGTTCTCGTCCTTGTTGACAGACACAGTCCGGGACAGAGCGAAGGAGGATTTACCCTTGTAGTCCTTCAGCCTCGGGTAGCTTCCTTCAACCATCTGAGGGAAACCCTTGCTGGAGATGATGTCAGTGAAGCGAGTAACCTTTCGGAGACCTTCGCCCCCAGAGCACCTCTCTACCCTGAGATTATTCTCGCACAGTCCTTGCTTGTACCCTCGGACAGGTACTCGCGAGAGGTGGAGAGTTGTGTCTCCATCATCGTAGTTCATATATCCGAGTTTAATACCGGCCATATCGAACTTACGAGAAGATATGTACCGACGGAACTCGGCCTCCTCCGGAGGAGTGTTAGCCAGCTTCTCTTTGGAGATAGGGAGGCTCCAGCAATATACTCGATAGATATCCCCCTTAGCTGCCTCTGATGCGTCCACGAGCTTGCCCACACCCGAGATGTACACCGGACGGTTCTCGTACAGAACAACAGAACCAGACAGCCGAGCCTTGGCATCCTCCAAGGTTTCGTAGTTAGGAGCCTTCAGAGACACTTCGATACCTCCCCAAAGAGTTTAGGCTTAAAGCGGCGCAAAGCGTTTCGCGCTCTGTAGTGTTGAGAGTTCTTTATCATATCCTTAACATCAGTTTCCGCCACGGAGCCATCAAATCCTCGAACTCCGTTCAACAGATCCTCGATGGCCATGGTGGTGGCCCGATAGACGAACCTTTGTTTCCACTCATCCTCGATCCACGAATTGCTGAGGGTTCTATATTCACAGCCGTAGCTCTTAGGACGGAACGCCCCCGGACCACCATACAATCTACGCCGACGAGTATCCCTGTCAAACAGTACCGAAGGGAGCCCCAAGTACACATCAAGCTGCTTAACAAGAGTAGCGCAACGGTCCATGTGAGCTTTGCCTAAGATGTCCTTCTCATCCTCACAGAACCCGATGTGGACGTGACCTCCAGCCGTCCGGAAGTTGGGAGGTGCCACGGGGCGAGGATTAGCCTGCAAGGTGTAGGCGTCGTAATCTGGTTCACACCCAAGCTCAAGGGCCTCTTTAGGCTGTTTACGGAAGTGATTTCCGTTGAATACTACTGAAGAGGAATGGAGGAAATCGTACCCTTTCGGCAGCATAGCCCTCATCTGGCTCATAACCTTGTTGATCCGACGAACCCACTCATCTTCCGAGGAACAAGGGTCGATACCGAACTCCAAGGCTGTTCCGTCGATCTGAACCATCCCTTCTTCAACAAGGTGAGGCTCACTCTTCGTCCCCGGAATCATCCCATAAGCAGACCGAGGCTTCTGGTCCTTATTATGGACAAAGATTTCCGGGTCACACCCAAGCGTAATCTTCAACATTAGTCTTCACTCCTTGTGGTTACTAATTGCGGAGAATGCGAGTTGACGGAGAGGAGACCCCTTCGTCACCCACATTCGAAACATCGTCCTTAGATACATCGTGAGTATCGTTCAGACACTTCTTACAACAAACATGAGAGTCGTCGATCCACCCATAGAGACTCTCTGGCGTCAACTCCTCATCCTCACACCAAGAACAACCAAAAGCTAGGACAGCTTGAAGTTCCTTTCGAGTCATGTGAGCACCCCGGAAAGTCTTGGTGATTGTGTCAAGCTTGTCCTTAGTGGACGGCTGGGACGACACCGTAGATTTGGTCGCCTTGCCGAAGATCACTACGTTTGATTTGCTTGAGGCTCCAGTGCCCGTCTCTTTCGTGTTGCCGCCAGACCGTAAGTTCTGCCGGTTCTTCTCCCAGACTGCCATTATCTCCTTTGTTATTTCCGCCTTCTTCTTTATGTTTGGCTCCCTCGTCCTCTTTGCTGTCAGTTCCCGGAGATGTCGAAGTTCCTCTTCCGACAGTCTGTCTAACTCCGATGTCGTTTGCGTCGTCGTCCCACCACCCCCGTAACCAACTCCTGTTGTGGTCCCTGTCTGAAAAAAACCGGAGGCCTTGCCAGCCAAGCCTCCCTTCGGCTTGCTCTTACTCCAATTTATCTTGCCCCTCATCTTTGCAGGACCCTCAAAGACGTAGTGATGCTCCTCTTCGAAGATATAAATCTTGTCATCCTTGATCTTGATACCGTGGCGACTAAGGGCAGCCTCCAGCATCCACTTCTCGGAAGCCCAGAACATAGTCTGTTCATCGTCTTCCATGCACCAGTAGAGAGTCCTCTCCTTGTTACGGAGGACGTTGAACGTATCGTTCCGGTTATCCCAGTAAGTGATTGCCCAAGCACCGTCGCTCCGGACATAGTCCTGAAACGTAGGCTCTAGGCCCTTGTTGTAGATACAATTGAACAAGGCTTCCGAGTCAGTCCCGTAGTTGTCATGCTCCGGAAGGTCCCACTTGTTCTTGAGAGTCCCATTATGAGCCCCTACAAGAGCAATATCGCCGTCCTTGTCCAGAACACTGAATGGATGAGCATTCTTCTTGTTGTTGTCTCCCATGGTCTTGAACCGGTTGTGCCCAATCCACAGGATATCCGTCAGACGGAAGGCTTTCTCTACCCGAGGGTCTTCGAGGAAGTCATACCCCGGAATAGGTTGCTTCAGTACTTCGACAGCCCGAGTACTACGGACATAGGCGACACCTGTAGCGTGCGAGCCTCGGAGCGTATCCAGAAACAAGAGCATCTGGAACGCCTTCTTGTGCCTGTCGAGCATGTTGCTAGACAGCACTCCTACCAGTCCACAAATAAGTAATTCCTTTCAATCTTCCCTATTGACAAACCAGATTGGTTCACTTACGAGTACGTTTTGAACCCGAATTGATAGCTGCAAGGACATAATCGTCGAGCAGATCGAGGAAATAGTCCCGAGTCATGGTTCGAACTTCATCCGGAACCGTCGAGATGAGGTATTCGGGATGAGGCTGAAAGCACAGACACTTGGTCTTGTCGTACCAGACGACTTCAACGTCATCGTCATGTACTCCGGCACTTCCATTATCGCCGTAGACAGTGGCGTGAATCCCTTCTGCCGTCCTGTAGGTGCTCCTAGCAGCAGAAGCTAGGATCAAACCATCCTCGGCGGGATTCATCATCTGGTGATGAGTAGAGGTCACTTTCAGGTGGCTAAGACCATAAGCATGGTCTTCGATATCGTGGACCCCGCCAATCGCATGATTGTCTACGTCCTGCCAAAGCTTGCCGCCTGACATAACATTCAGAAACTGCCCTCCGCGACAGATACCTACCATAGGAACGCCCGACTTCTTGGCTTGTTCGAAGATAGCCCTCTCCCGTTCATCGCGGGCGGTATTATAGTTAGTTCCACGAAGAGGCTTCTCTCCATAGAACTTGGGATCAACGTCTTCTCCCCCAGTGAACATGACGAAGTCAGCGTCTTCGACGTCCGTAGCCCCCCGGATGCCAGCCTCATACAGCATCCGAATGTAGTTCATCCCTCCACCGACGACATAACAGCGGAGAGGTTCAAGATTGACTTCTGTTACTTGCGGCATAACCTCACATTGCCTCCTTGATGCACTTGATGAAGTCTTCGGTCTTGAAGGAAGTTCCTTTGTTGTTGATGGGAACAGCTTTGATAACTCCTCCCCAGCCGTCTGGCCTATCCGGTTCGACTTGGGCCGTGGTGGGAGGGGTGACGGCGATTTTACCTTCGAGCGGAAAAAGTCTAGTTGTATCACCGACACTGTCTCCTTTGTTGTAACGCCAGTTGGTCAGGAGGTTGAAGCCCGCCTTGATGTTTTTATAATTATTTTGGGCGTACCTATAGAAGACAGACACATGACCGTTAACCTCGTGAATGTAGAAGTAGGTTCGATCATCCGACAAACGATAGTAGCTGGCAATCCAGATGGCAGCGGTTCCGTCCACACCAGCGTCAACAAGAGCCTTCCACGTCTTGATGGACGATGGGTCCTCGGCAGCGTAGCGAAGGACCTTGCAAATCCACAGGCATTCAGTCCAAGACGCTTCACCGCTGATAAGGATACCGCCGTCCTTGCAAAGCTCGCGGTCATCTCGATTGATGATGTACAGCTTGCCGAGAGGAGTATCCAGCATCCAATCCATCAGAGCGTCAGACTCCTCCTTCGTGAGGACCGGAGAGTGCCGATTGTGGGTATAGGCACTAGCGATGTAGAAAGGGCTCTTACCCTTCAACTTTCGATAGGCTATGTTGACATTTGAATGGCAATATTGGTGATTCCCATCAGCGAACAGAGAGCCATCTCCATTAAATGTCTGGGAACAAGTTACTCCTTTGCGCCACTTCTTCCCTGTATTGACGAGGTACTCAAGCCCCGGCAAGATATTGTAGCCAGTCTCCACAAACAATCTCCTTTGCTCCGTTTAAGGATTGGTTGAATACGTACACGTACACCCCACAAGGCAGAAGCTTGCGGAGGTACAAAGAGTCTAAATGGTTATCAGGCATGTAGCCTTCGTACAGGTCCAGATCGTGAAGGACGTTCTCATCCCGTAGTTCCAGAAGGTCAACCCAGATAAGGGTTTCCCCTTCAAGCCTAAGACCGGGAAAGGCTCCTAGATCGTAGAGTGTACCTTTGAAATGTGACTTCCCTACTGGTTTAACTCTCCCTCTGCTGACTAGAAGATCACCCTTTGCGGTCCCCACCCGAAGAGTCCCGTAAACAGCTACGACGGGGTTACTAATCGACATCAATAACCTCGACTATCCTCCAAGTTTGAGGGCCGACGCCATCGACACTCCTTTCCATCTTCAAGACTTGTCGGCTGAAAGCATCTCCTGCCCACCTCAAGGTAGAGTTTCTAACGGTCTCTAAAGAGGGGGATGATGGATAAATCCGCATACCATTGACAAAGCCGCAGTAGGAGACCTCCTTCTTGTTCCTGACCCTAAGGATTCCGGAGTGGGTCTTACCTTCCACAGTAAGACTGCGAGGATACTCGGAGCCTTTGTTTTCAATCAAGACAATAATTGAGAGAGGTTCTCCTGATCGGGACTTCGAACTTTCAGAGATAGAAACTCTATCAGTACACAGTACCCGAGCCTTCTCTCCGTTAACCCCCTCGATGGGCTTCGTCCAGTCTATAGTAGCCATTAGTCAGTCCTCCTCTGTTCCGGTGACGTAATCGATAATCTCAACAGCCCTCCACTTGTCATCGTCTTGCTTAACGACTTTGAGAAGTTGCACAGACTTCCCCGGAGGAATCTTAAACTGGTCACAAACCTCCTTCTTGGATTTGAGTCTGGCCCCCAAAAAGTAACCTGTATTGGGGTTGATTACGAAATATTCTTCTTCGGCCTTGTTCCTAAGTCCTATTCCGAACAAGGTGCTATTAGTGTCGAAATACTTCGGGAAGGCGAGAATCGACTCTTCTTTAGGAATCATCCTATCAGTAAGCAGAACGACTACAGGGTTGTAACTTTGCCTGTCTGTACAGATAACTCGGGCTGGCCCGCCGTCCGTGGTTTCAATAGGCTTCGACCAATCAATAAGAGGCATAATTACTTTCCTTTCCGTATTAGCTTGTCGATGTAACAAACTGTAACGTAGATGATAATGCCTTGAAGCATAACGAAGATGTTCCAAGCCACGCGATACCAGAAGTCAGAGTCACCGCTCACCCAGTACCTCCCACTGAATATACTCCCCGATCAAAGACAGAAAGGTGAAAGGAGCCCAGATTGGGGAGAGGATAACCGCCAGAAGGCCTATAGTCACCCTCTTCCAGTAGAGACGAGTGTTGGGAGTCATTACCTATCTCCTAGAGGAACTAGTTAAAGAACACAACGGAATAAGTCACCGTCGGTTCAACAGGCTTCAAGGACTCCGCATAGATGCGGTCTGCTACAGCCGCTGTGACGTGCTTACGAAGAGCTTTCTCAAGCAAAGCCCTGTCGAGCATAGGCAACCTATCCATGCTCGTCCGAGCCGTGATGAAGACACTCGGAGGCACCTTCTTCGGCTTCCAGACAGTGACTTCCTGCCCCTTCTCCAGCTTAGAGCGGTCCCCGATAACCCCCTCGCTCGTCGCAGCCTTCTCGGCCAACTCAAGACGCTTGAGGGCGTGACGGGCGATTGTCTTTGCCACGATATACTCGTGGGCGATATCTTCTTTCTTGGTCAGCCCCGGAAATCTGGTGTCTTCCGTATGACCGATATCAGAGAGAATTTTGATGATATTATTAAGGACATATTTCGCCGCAGGCATTACACACACTCCTATCGGTTAGAAAGCCGCACTTTCTTACAGCGTTGGCCAGCACGTCTTATAGCCCGTGCCCTTCTCACCGCCGTCGCGGATTGATGCTTCGGGATCATGCAGCTATCTAACAGATAGAAATTGAGCCTTTTAACAACTTGCTCAGGTTGTTCGTTTAGGTCAGCCGTTAGCAGCCTTACGGACCCGACGACCACGACGAGCCGGAGCCGCCTGTTCAGCCTCTTCCTGCTCCTCCGCGTGGTTATCGTTGTGATGTCCATCGGGGTCCATCTTGGCGAGTTGCCGAGCGTGGTAACGATTGACGATGGTCTGAAGGTCGTTGGCCATTTCGATGATAGCCGGACGATCCTCGTCCTTGTACTTGGCTTTCTCGTCTTCCTTCCGAGCATCGTCCAGAAGGCGCTTCAGGAAGCCATTAAGCTTATCCCAAGCGTCGCTAAGGCTATTGAGTGCCGGAGGAGGAGGAGCAACCTTGGCTGGATCGTCGTACCATTTGTTAGCCTTAGCCCCGTCAATGTTGAAGTCGTGATAACGCTTACTCTCCGGCCGAATGAACCGACTCTTATCGTCCACAGCCGTCTTCCCGATGCTGATCCCGATAGGAGAGTAAAGAGCGAAATAGCCGATAAGCATGTTGCGGAGCCGGGAAGGAACTGCCCGTGCCAGCATTTTCGCACGCGAGCAATCTCCGTACTGACTGGCGTGGACGATGATAGCAACAGCCGCGTCTTGCACCGTGCTATTGAAGTTATTGATGTGACTGCGGACTTCCGCAATCATCTTGTCGATCTTTTCGACAGAAGTCTGTTCCTTGGTAGCCATGATGGTATTCTCCACAGTTGGTTGGGGATTTCAAGCTTACCGGCTAAAATGCCGGAGCCCGTCTAGGTTAATCCATTGTAAGCCTAGAAAAAAGCCCCCAATCTCTAGAGGCTTTCCACAGGGCTCACGCCGCTAACAGGGCTCAGGGTTGTGGGCGGTTTGAGTAAGGTTTTCCGCCTCTGAACATTTTCGTATCACCAAGGAAAGGACTCTCCGACCGGCAAAACATGGTGGCAACGAAGACTATAGCATTGGGGAACCGGCGGGAAATCTTTTTGGCGTAGCTGATAGCATCGGCTTGAACTAACATTTCCCCGTAAAGGAACTCCGTTGTATAGACACGGTAATAGAATACCCCATCGAACCGCTGTTCCATGGTATCAACCCCTTGTCATAGCCTTTGATTGAACTGTTTCTGAACGTCTTTGATGAGACTTTCAGCAACGCGAAGATTAGCCATTACCAGAGTATTAGGAAGGGCTTCCCTCTCATACTCTTCAACAGCCATATGAACCTTGCCAGCGGCATATTCCATCCACTTAACAAGCCGTTCATCAGGTACACGGATACGCTGTCCCATAATAATAATGTCCTTATAAAGCATCCCCCGCTTAAAAGGTTGATTTCTAACCAAGTCAAACTGTTGCGCTAGGTTAGGTGGAGATACGCCATTCACAGTGACTAGAGCGACTAGGATTGCTGCTAGGCGGAGGATCAATCCCGCCTTAACATGATATCGCCGTCTCGGGGGTTGGAGGGAGAAGCGACACCATGGTTCGATCCTAGCGTATCTCCACGTAACCTAGCCCCTAGCCCATCTTTTGCAGCATGCTAGGGTTATCGGTTACGTTCGTTTTAGGCGTCCACCGTTCCTTTACAGAGAGAAACCCTGTCCACGGTTTGCGCTGAAGTGGTTTGCAATCAACGCCGCGTGTCTGTGCTTACATGTAGCTACACCCTCTTTTCGCACAAAGAGGGCCTTGCTCATAGGAGGTTCTTCCAGCCGGACAATTGCTTCATAGCACCTCTATAAGCTGATGGCTGATAGTATCCAGTCATCAGCGAGAGACTATGCAGTCACCGCGCTTCCTCGCGAACGCCCAAGAGGCAAATGTGCCTCCCCGTTCCTAAGCGAGAGGTTGTGTCAAAACCTCTCGGGATGCACTAAGTGCCGCTTATCGCACCTAGCGTTCCTAGCAGATTCAGGCTCCGCTACGCCTATGGATGCTGACCTAGAGACGTGATATCCCTATGTCAACCCCTATCTCAATCAACCAACCAGTAGCTAGACCGGGCAGATTGATTATCCTTGCCATGGCCGCCCCGCCCCCGCCTAGAAGGTTGGCAGATATAGGCCCTATGGGAAGACGCAAGCATCCCCGCCATGCTGGATTGAGGATAGTAATTTCGCTCGATCCGACTGCTAAGGTTGGCCTTAACAATCGCCCGATTGGCATCCAATCCAGCCGCGATATGCGCTTTGATAATTCGCTCTTGCTTGGCTTCTCGCCTCGCCTTAGCGGCCATCCTACGCTGATTTCGCGTCTTAGCCATTGATCCATTCCTCCCACGCTTTCCGGGCCTCGGGGACAGTAGGATAATGGTCAAACAACCCTACCATGCCGCAACCGCCATCCTGATAGACCTCCACAATCACAAACATGCTAGGGTCTTCATAAAGGCTCGCTATTTGTGCCACTGGGCGGTTGTTGTGCCAGTAGCAATGGCTCCCGTCGGTATAACAGGATGCTGGATCAATGTTAGCCATGGTCATACGCTCCTTTCCTAAAGGCGGACCAAAAGCGGCCCTAGAGCTATAGTCAATCGGGGGAAGCCCAGATGGCTGACCCTATGGTGGTTCCCGTCCCTTCCGACAGCTTCACTTGTGCTCCTCCTTTTTGGTTAAATCAACTCCATTCGTCGCTCTTTTTGCACGGTTCATCGCACAGATGTTCCCCTTTTGTTCCGGTTTCTAACCCATCTGGCTCAGGTTCCCGGTACGTTCTTGGTCTGTTCCCCTTATGTTCTCTAAGGCTCTGGAAAGCCTAGGGGAATTGTCTACTGATGTGTTAGAGAATATCCCCGTGAATGACCAAAAGACTCCCGCACATGCGATTGCAAGGGCCATGCCAATTAGATATGCCTCTGTAGGGCTCTAGGATGCCCCTTAGAGCGCGAAGATGCCCCCTAGGGTACTTGGGTAGCTAAATCCTCCTCAACGCGCTGAGAGAGGCTTCTAGGGGCCTTAGCGTCGATTTCCCGGATATGGGCCTTGGAATCGGCCTCCGGCCTCGATCAACATGGATATGACATGTCATCACATGGCCATGGCTCGGGGAGGCTCGCTTGGGGAGGGGCAGGCAGTCGGCTGGAGAGGAGGGGGCAGGGGTAGGGGGGGGGCGTGGATTGTGAGAGTGATTATGTGTATCTCAGATCACCTGAAGCGGGAAATAAAAATTTCAGCATTTCCCTTTCCCCTGTAAATTTGTAAAAAAAATTATGAGCAGCTATCAGTTTTCAGTTGACAGTTTGAGGTACGGGCCTGTCGGCCCTAAGCATCGCTAAGACGCAACTGTGAGCTATTTGGCCCATCTCCTACCAGACGGACTACCAGAGGGTCGAAGGGCTGAGGACTAACTGCCCAATACAACATTCTTAGAATGTTATTAGTTATTGTTAATTACCTGTTGATAGTTAATGTTGTAAGTTATATTTTAATACAGTACTAAGAGTATATTCTTATAATACTGTTTATAGTATATTCTTATAAGAATAGATATTCTACCATAGAATTGACAATCTGTCAACCGTAAAAGTGACCCCTACCTAGATTTTGTTATCCGATGGTGTGGGAGTCATCCCACCCATCCCCCGTTCCGAAGCCCCCCTTCCCTCCCATATTTGTGGAAAAATACAAATAGTTCTTGACATTGCAACCTAAAAATGGTATAATATGGGTATAAGGGAAAGAGGAGAGTGTTTAATTGTTGGTTCCTCAGGGTGAACGATCCTACGCCAAAGAGCTTCTGAACTACAAAAAGACCATTAAGGCTAGGCCGAGGGGCTTGACTCCTCAGCTTCAGAAAGCTCTCCGTTCAGGCAATATCGATGACATTCTGGCTGCTCTGACTGGGAAACAGCGTTCCTTCGTTGAAGAGTATCTTGTTGATCTGAATGGTACAGCGGCTGTCCAGAGGTCAGCTTACTCCTCCGATAATCCTGCTCAGTTGGCCTCTGAACTCCTGAAGACTCCATCGATCCGGGCAGCCATCGACGCCCTCAAGATGGATCGAGCCAAGCACTCCGACGTTACCGCTGACTACGTCCTGAAGAAGATCGTAGCAACGATTGAGCGTTGTGAGACGAAGGAAGACTACAACCCTAACGCTATCCTCCGAGGGGCTGAGCTTCTCGCCAAGCATCTGGGTATGTTCATTGAACGCCAAGAGATCACCGGCAAGGATGGCGAGGCAATCAAGTACGAGAAAGTTCGCGAAGATGCAGATGACTTCACCCGCTCAATTGCTAGCCTCGTTGAACGAGCAGGAGCGCCAAGAGTGGTTGAACTCGTTGACCCCGGAGCAGAAAGCAAGTCTTAAATATCACTGGCCCTTCTGGGCTCGCCCAAACCAAATAGAACCAGAGGGCGACTGGAACATATGGATGATCCTTGCTGGTCGTGGTTTTGGGAAGACAAGGATTGGGTCAGAAGCTATCCGAAGCTGGGCATGTGGAACAACTCCCCTTTCAGGCGGAAGGTACAAACGAATTGCCCTAGTGGCAGAGACAGCAGCCGATGCTCGTGATGTTATGGTTGAGGGTGAAAGTGGTATCCTCGCCTGTCACCCTAAAGAGTTCCGACCAGTCTATGAGAAGACGAACAGAAAGCTGACTTGGCCTAACGGAGCCCTAGCTTATCTCTACAATGCTACCGAGCCAGACCAACTTCGAGGCCCTCAACATGATGCTGGCTGGATCGATGAGTTGGCTAAATTCCGGTACATGCAAGAGACGTGGGATCAGCTAGCTTTCGGTATGCGATTGGGCGTCCACCCCAAGATTATTGTTACCACTACTCCTCGTCCTCTGCCTCTGATTAAGAAGCTGGTAGCTGACCCTGATACTTATGTTACTCGTGGATCAACACTGGATAACTCAGCCAATCTGGCTAAGAGCACGATCAAGCAACTCTACGACCGATACGGAGATACCCGCTTAGGGCGGCAGGAACTTGAGGGAGAAATCCTCGGAGACATCCCCGGAGCCCTGTGGAACCGAGAGAGCATTGACGAAGCCCGAGTCTCAGAGGCTCCTGAAGACCTTGAACGAGTTATTGTTGCTGTTGATCCAGCAGCTAGCTCGGAAGAGGGCAGCGATGAGAACGGGATCGTAGTTGTTGGTCTGGCTAGGGACAGGGACGGTTATGCTAGGGGCTATGTCCTCGAAGATGCCAGCCTTCGAGGTTCTCCTGAAGAGTGGGCCAAGAAGGCTGTCACGATGTACAGGAAGTGGCAGGCAGACAAGATAGTAGCTGAGAAGAACCAAGGAGGGGAGATGGTCCTCTCAGTGCTTCGTGCTGCTGATAGAAGTGTCCCAGTAAAGCTTGTTCACGCTAGCCGAGGTAAGGTTATCCGTGCTGAACCAATCTCTGCTTTGTACGAACAATCCAGAGTCCACCATGTAGGACGATTTGATGAACTTGAAGATCAGATGTGCCTCTTCTCTGTTGATAACATCAGGAACGCCAGCACAGGCTCTCCTGACCGTGTTGATGCTCTGGTCTGGGGTTTGACTGAAATCTTTGACAGGATTACTGCAAGGCGAAGGACTGATCCAAGGACCCCCAAACCTGCCAACCCTACTGGATGGGACCCCGGATATACTCCTAACACGTACATCGATAACGCTAACAGTTGGATGATAGGCTAGTGGCAACAGAAGTAGAACCTATTATTGCGCCAGAGCCCGATCAGAAGGAGCCTGTTCGCGAGATAAGTGTTACCCAATTCACGGATAATGTCCCTAAAGGGTACGTCCCCGAGGGGTTTGAGACGGTCGAGGACTTTCTCAAGGATATGCGCGAAGAGTACCAGCTTAATGTTGATGCTGATCGTGAGAACCGGGATCAGGCCCTAGACGACAAGAAGTTTGCTGCTGGTGAACAGTGGGACCCTCTGGTCCTTGAGCAGCGTAAGGGCCTTCCCTGCCTTGTTATCAACTCTGTCCCCCAGTTTACTGCTCAGTTGGTAGGTGATTGGCGAGAGAGCCGCAAGGCTATTAAGATCGTCCCCTCAGAGGATAATGATACTGATGTTGCCTCTGTTCGTGGGGACCTGATCCGAGCCATTGAGATGAAGTCTCGGGCTGATCGTGTCTACAACGACGCATTTGAGTCCATGGTCCAGTGTGGTGATGGCGCTTTCCGAGTCTCTGTTGAGTATTCTCGTGACGATGCCTTCGACCAAGACATTTTTATTCGGCCCATTGAGGACTCCCTTGCAGTTGTATGGGACCGATATTCGGTTGATAACACTGGTCGCGATGCCCGAAGGGTGTGGGTCGATGATGTTATCTCTGAGAAGGAATTTCGAGCTAAATGGAAAGGTGTAGAGCCTTCTGACCTTGGTGAGAATACCAAGGCAATGATGTATCAAGGTGGTTGGATCACCGACGAAGGTTATCGGATCACCGAATATTGGAGGATGATCGAACGGGATCGCCTCCTCGCTCTGTTTGAAGACGGCTCGATCCGGTTCATCGATAAGGACAACATCGAAGAGCTTTCAGCTAAGCACGGTGCCCCTATTCGTACCCGCCTGAGCCCTTGTTCCTACGCTCAGATGCACCTTGTTACGGGCTTCAGCATCCTGTCTGGACCCTATGAGTATCGCCTCACCCGTCTTCCGATTATCCGTATGTCTGGTCGAGTGGTTAATGTCCGTGGTAGGCGTGTCCGCTATGGCCTAGTCCGCTTTATGAAGGACGCTGTACGCCTCAAAAACTTCTGGCGTTCGGTTGCTGCTGAGCAGCTAGGATATGCTCCCAAGGCCCAGTGGATCGCCCCTGAGAGTGCTGTTGAGGGCCGGGAAGAGGCGTTCCGTAAGGCCCACCTGTCTCGTGATCCTCTTCTCATCTACAATGATGACGCCTCGGCACCACCTGAAAGGCTTGCTCCTCCGACTCCTGAGGCTGCGCTTCTCAATGAAGCCAATGTAAACTCTCAGGACATGAAGGATATCACAGGCATCCACGATGCTTCGCTTGGTATCAAGAGTAATGAGACTAGTGGTAAGGCTATCAACGCTCGTCAGCGTGAAGGTGATATCGCCAGCCTGACCTATTATGACAATGGCAATGACTCCGTCCTTGAGGGTGGTGATGTTGTCAATCAGTTGATCTCTCAGGTCTACGATGGTACTCGCACTGTCCGTGCTATCGGTGAGGATGAAGAGATTAAGTTCGTTCGGATCAACGATCCTATGGACCCAACGTCTCCTGATCTGTCTGTTGGTATCTACGATACTGCCCTGACGACTGGCACAAGCTACACGACCCGCCGGGTTGAGGCTGCTCAGTCCATGATGGACGCCATTCAGGTCTGGCCACAGCTTATCCAAGTTGCCGGTGACATTGTTGCCAAGGCTCAGGATTGGCCGGGTGCTGACAAGTTGGCTGAACGACTCAAGAAGACCATTCCTCCGCAGTTCCTTGATCCCAAGGAAGAGGGCGGTCTGGGAGTCACTCCTGAACAGTTGCAGGAGATGCAGCAACAGCTACAACAGTTGGCTGCTGAGAACCAGCAACTCAAGACTGACAAGACGATTGATATTGAGAAGCTCGAAATTGATAAATACAATGCTGAGACGCAGCGTATTCGGGCTCTCTCCGATAATATGGTTGACGGCAATCAGCTTGAACTGAGCGCTATCGACTCTATACTCAAGCACTCTGTGGCCCTTAATGGGCAAGAGCAGAAAGCTTCGGCGGCAGCAGGCTCGTCCACCCCTGCTCCCAAACAACCGCAATAAGGTGGCTTCGGTGAAGGACCGCAAACCTAAATATGAGTGATAATAACTCTAGTGATGAACTTATCGTTGATGTAAACACTGACGATCTTGACGCTTTTACTGATCTGTTCAATGGCCGAGCAAAGCAGGAAGAAGTAGTCGAACCGGAGGCCAAAACGGAAGACTCGGAAGTAGTTGAACCCAACGCTCCTGATGGTAACGAAAACAACGACAATGACAACGACGAGGATGATTCCCTCGCAACTGAAAACGACGACGACAATGGCGATGGTGACGAGGACGACGGTGAGGAGGAGACTCCTGAGCCTGAACCCAAGCCTAAACCCAAGAGCCGCTTTCAGGAACGGATCAATGAGCTAACTGCTAAGGCTCGTGAAGCTGAACGTGACAAGGAAGCCCTTCAGCGTAAGCTTGACGAAATCCTCAGTAAGCTCGACAACTCGGCAAAGGAAGAGCCGAAAGACCAGACGACTGCCAACCCACTTGGTGCTCCTACTCCGGAAGATAAGCTGGAGAACGGAGAAGACAAGTACCCGCTTGGTGAGTTTGATCCTCTCTATATCCGCGACCTTACCCGCTTTACGATCCAGAAGGAGACTGAAGAGCTTCGGGCTAAGGAAGAGGAGACTAGAAAGCAAAAGGAACTGGAAGAGTCCCGCAACTCTCTGCACACTGAATGGCAGGGGAAGCTTGAGAAAGCTCGTGAGACTTATGAAGACCTAGATGACAAGAATGCTCACCTTGAGGAGACATTCCGCGATCTCGACCCTGCGTATGGGGAGTATCTAGCGAACACCATCATGTCCTTGGATCACGGTCCTGACGTTCTTTACTATCTTGCCAGCAACATCGCCGAAGCCAAGAAGATCGCTGCTAGTGGTCCGGTGAAGGCAACTATCGCCCTTGGCCGAATTGAGAGTTTCTTTCTCAAGGAAGCTGAGACAGAAGTAAAGAAACCGAAGGTATCCAAGGCCCCTACTCCTCCGCCCGTCCTTAATAAAGGTACGAACTCGGTAAAGAATGTAGCGCCTGATACCGACGACCTCGATGCTTTCGAGAAGACGTTTTTCAAACGAAAGTAGTGAGGAGTACCAAAAGGAAAATAAGGAATGGCTACTGTTACTGTAGATCAGGCAAAGCTTGTTCTCAACTCGTTTGCGGCAATCTTCCAGAACAACCTTGTGTCTAAGGACCTTGTGACGTGGCGGAAGTTCGACAACGAAATGAACGACCGAAATGGCCTTACTGTTGTGGAACAGGTTGGCCCCCGTTACACGGTGACGCGGACGACTAATGGTGTTCAGGACCTCAGCACGGGTGTTCAGGATACCGTGTTCGGTTCGGAACAGTACAAGCTTCAGGACGTGTTTGGTTCCAGCATGGGTTGGGGCGACTTCGTGAAGATTCGGGATATCGGTGCGGCTCGTGAGAGTGAAGCTCTCAAGAACGCTGCCCTGAACCTCTCGGAACAGATCGACGCCTACATTCTGGGTTATGCGGCTCTGGCTTCGAACAACTGGACTGGCACGCCCGGTACGGCTGTCTCGGACTTCGATGATGTGGCCAGTGGCTACACCCGTCTGAAGGAAGAGGGCGTTGAGGACGTTGATGTCCGTGCGGTTCTGACGTATGGGGATAAGCAGGCTCTCGGCTCGGCTATCGTGGCTGACAATGCTTCGCTTCCCGATATCGGTTCGGGGACTTACCGTCAGGGCTTCTCGGGTTCGGTGGCGGGTATCCCGACGCTGTTCACTCAGCAGCTTCCGACGCTTACCAGCGGCTCCCGTACTGCGACTGGCGCTGTCAATGGTGCGTCTCAGAACTCGGACTACAAGGACGTGGCGATCTCGCCTGCTCCGGGCCAGTATCTGACGCAGACGATTGCGGTTGACGGTCTTGGCGCGAATGCGACGATCAAGGATGGCGAAGTCTTTACGATTGCGGGTGTCTACGCCTATGACAATCGGCTTCAGGCTAGCCTTGCTCCCCGTCTCCAGCAGTTCCGAGTGGTCGGCGACTTCACGGCTACGTCGGGTGGCGCTGTAGCGGCTCTCCGTATCTTCCCGGCTATCATTGTCCCGAACACGGGCAGCGGTGGTGACATCAGTGTCAATACGGCGAATGCTACGGTGTCGGCGGCTCCGGCTGATGATGCGGTCATCACGTTTATGAATGCGGCTAGCACGGCTGTCAAGCCCCGCCTGCTGATGAACAAACAGGCTGTCATTGTCAATACGGCTGACCTCATCATGCCCGCGACTGGTACGGCTTCGCGGAAGAGCCTGACGAAGGTTCCTCTGAGTGTCCGTATGTGGCAGGACTCGGTCTTCGCGACTGGTGAACACCGTATCCGCTTCGATGTTGCCCTTACGGCTAACATTGTTGACCGCAGGCGACTGGTTCGTATTAACGGTACTGCCTAATCTATCCGACCGGGAGTCCCTCAACGATACTCCCGGTCCACCTTTCTAGGAGATTTACATGGCTACTGCTGTTTACGAAATCACTCCTCAGGATGGATGGGTTCAGGTCACTTCTGGTTCTACGAAGCTCGTTAAAATCCGGCAGTATCCGTTGACCCATCCTATCCTTATTACGTCTGGTTCGTCTGATCCGGTACTGAATGGTTCTAATGCCTCTGGCACGATTACTTTTGCCGATCAGGTAGCTGAAGACGATACGGTAACTATCGGAACTACGACTTTCACCTTTACTGCTACCCCTACTGAAGACACTGACGTAGAGATTGGTACGGATGCTGAAGGCTCTCTAGACAATCTTCTGGCTGCCATCAGTTCTCAGGCGTCGGGGGTTGTGGTTGCTAACAAGACAAGTCCGGCTGTGATTACTCTGAATGCTGTTGCTACTGGTTCGGACGGCAATGATGTTGTCCTTACGACTACGGCTACCAACCTTACCGTTTCTGGCTCTGGCACCCTATCTGGTGGTGCCGATGCTACTCAGGGCTATCGTTCTGACTGCTGGGAGTTCTGGAGTGACGTAGAGACTTCTGACAATTTCTATGTCCGGGTAATCACTCCTGCTGCTGACAGCCCTCTTCAGGTTCACGTCTTCACCCTTTCGTAAGGATCGCTAATGACCCTTGTTTCCTCAATCATTAACGATGCCCTCCGGGAGACTAACATCATCCCTCTGGGTCAGGCTCCTAGTGATGAGGAGAATGCGGAAGGTCTTCGTAGACTTCAAACCATCGTGTCCTCAGTCCTTGGCAACGAGGCTGGGGATAACCTTACTCCAATGCCTCTGGGACGGAATGAAATCCAATCGCCTAGTGGCTATCCTTGGTACGCTAATGAGCTTCCGGGGAATGTGTTCGTTCCAGCCAACATTCGGTTGATGCTCAATCTGACTGGTGATGGTAAGGTAAACTTCCACCCTAAGCCTCACGATGGGGCTAGAATGGGCATAGTTGATGTATCGAATAATCTCTCTGAGTTTCACCTAGATATTTACGGTAATGGCCGATCCATCGAAGGTGACGATATCCTGACTCTTGATGAGAACGGAATGGTTAGAGAGTGGTTCTATCGAGAGGACCTTGGAAACTGGATGAGGGTTACTGGTATCACTCTCACCAGTGAGATGCCTTACCCTGCTGAGTTCGATGATATGTTCATCATCATGCTTGCTGCTCGGCTCAATCCTCGCTATGGACAGACTCTCGATCCTGCCAGCCAGTCAGCCCTTTCTAGGGCTAGATCACAGTTCAGGGCTCGCTACTCTCAGGACACCCAGAAACCCTCTGAGGAGGGCTTATTGAGACTCTCAGGGCAGTATCGTTGGTACGGACGTAACTACTATGGCGATCCTACTAGCCTGTTTGATACAGGGTATCCATTCTACTAATGGCTAGGAAAGAACGACTGCCGAAGAAGTGGCCTGCTTGGAGGTACGGCCCCCACGGAGAGGCTGAAATCTTTCAGCACTCTGGAGAGGTTCCCGAGGGATGGGTAGACAGTCCTGATCTGGTTAATCCTAGATTGGTCGAAGGACCTACAGAAGGTAGGAAGCTCAACAGGAAAGAACTAACCGAAGAGTTGGCCAAGCTTGGTGTTAAGGTTAGTGCTGTCTGGAGCGTAGGGAAGATGCAACAGGAGCTGTTGGAAAGGAATAAAACCTAATGGTTGCTGTGCCCCTCGGTAAAGGAGCGTATCAAAGAAACTACGCCAATGAGCCTGAAATCCACTGTCTCAATCGCTTCTTTGAAGAGAACCCTACCAACATTGCTGATGGCGTAGCTCTTCTTGCTCGCCCCGGAACTACTCCTCTTGTGTCCACTGAGGCTGAAGGAATTATCCGGGGCTTTTTCTCTGCTCCGGGGCTGCATGATGGAGACTTGTTCTTTGTCTCGGGAAGCACGATGTTTCGGTATAAGCCAGATGGTACTCTGATTACCATCTCTGGAGAAGTCCTTGGACAGGGTAGGCCCAGTATGGCCTTTCAGGCTGGTGCAGGGTATGAGAGACTCTTCATTGCTGATGGTACTCTTCTTCAATATTACGCTGGTGGCTCTAAGGCTACAGGAGTTCTGACAGCCTCGGCTACTATCTCGGATCAGATTATTCAGATTGGGAGTGCCTACTACTCTTGGTCTAGTGACGTATCTGGTAACGCTGCTGGAACTAGTGACAATCCTTGGTTGGCTCTTCTAGGGGCTGACACTGAAGCCTCTCTGGCCAACATGGTAAAGCTTCTGAAGTTCGATGGAGTCCGGGGAGTAGACTTCTCTGCTAATCTTGGTGGTCCGTCTACTCTGGTGACTGCTGAGTCTGACGCAACTACTCTTACTCTCACGTCCATCTCTGACTCAGACTCTGCTAACGACATAGCTACCACAGTGTTTAGTGGAACAGGTTTAGCATGGGGAGGTACTACGCTAACTGGTGCTGGTACTCATGTCCTTCAAGGCGTAGAGATGCCTGACGGTGTTGGTGCTCAGTCTGTAGCCTCTATCGCTTCCTTCATTATCGTTACTGTTGCTAACAGCGATAGGTTCTACTGGGTGCAGCCCGGAGAGGTGGTGATCGATCCTCTGGACTTCGCTACTGCTGAAAGTCAGCCTGATAACATTATCGAAGCTCTCTCTGTAGGAGACACAGTCTGGTTGATCGGAGAGGGTTCCACAGAAGCTTGGTACGCCACAGGGGACCAGTTAGCCCCCTTTGCCCCTACTCAAGGCCGTGTCTACGCGAGAGGA
>Ga0164242_10000685_pt1 | contig 40896 bp, 36 predicted proteins | sample OricomgcompostMG_FD_108783 | JGI IMG/M metagenome (GOLD analysis project Ga0164242, IMG submission 108783) | Miracle-Growth compost microbial communities from Emeryville, California, USA - Original compost - Miracle growth compost (MG) ... | reverse complement strand
GAGGTGCTGGCCGGCACGTTCGACCGCGACGGCGAGCTGCCGGTCAACCCCGACGGGGGCCTGAAGTCCTTCGGGCATCCAGTCGGCGCCTCCGGCCTGCGGATGATGTACGAGGCGTGGCTGCAGCTGCGCGGCGAGGCACCGGAGGAGCGCCGGATCTCGACGTACGGCAAGCGGTCGCTCGCCTTGACGCACAATCTCGGCGGTTACCCGGGCGAGATGGTCAGCTTTGTGGGGATCGTGGGCGTCTAGCGACCTGTCCGTCTCTCAGCTGCCTATAGGCGGCGAAGACAAGGACAACTTGGGTTTGGCGCCGGGTCGAGGCGCCTCCAGCGGGGCGGGCCGATGAAGATCGGCCGGGTGGGCCGTCGTACCTGCGGGGGTTGCAAACCGAATAGGAGGTAAGGGCATGTCGGACGTCACTGGAGTGGTGTCGGTCTCGAAGCGAATCGAGGCTCCGGCCGACCGGATCTTCGCGGTGATTGCCGATCCTGACCGTCACACCGAGCTCGACGGCTCCGGCATGCTCCGCGGCGCCGAGGGGGCGAAGCCGATCACGGGGGTCGGTGATCGCTTCCTGATGCAGATGTACTTCGACCCGCTGGGTGGCGATTACAAGATGGACAACCACGTCGTCGAGTTCGAACCGAACCGCCGGATCGCGTGGGCTCCTGCGGGCGCTGACAGCGCATCGACGCAGGGTGATGAGTTCACGATCGGGGTGCCCGCGGGTCACCGGTGGGTGTTCGCGCTGGAGCCCGATGGTCCCGACGCAACCGTCGTCACGCAGACCTACGATTGCACTGCGGCTCCCGCGTCACTGCGCGAAGCAGTGGGTGATGGAGCGATCTGGGTCGAAGCGATGAACGGCACGCTCGATCGGCTCGCCGAGGTCTGCGCCGACTAGGGCGAGATGTCGACCCACCCGTGATCGGCGGCTGATCGCCGAATCGCGTCCATCACCCGCATCGCGGCGACACCGTCGGCGAAGGTCGCCGGGCGCGGGCCGCTGGTCGGCGCGCCTTCGATGAGGCACCGGAAGGTCTCGAACAACCGGGTGTACGGACCCATGTCGATACCTGTCGAGTGCAGCCAGTCGTAGGCCGTCACGAGGAGGTCAGCGGGCGGAGCCTCGGCGGCAGGGGTGAGGAGGTCGCCGGGAATGTCCACGGTGCGCGTCCCCGTCTCGTCGGCGACCTTCACCGCGTCGCCCTCGGCCCACACCGTTCCCTTCGTGCCTGCGATCCGGGAGGTGATCAGGAACGGTCCGCGATCCGACGCGGTGCTTTGCATGAAGCCGTCGCAGCCACTCGAGGTTCGGAAGTGGACCGAGAACGTGTCCTCTGCTGTCCAGCCGTGCTCGGCGAGGTTGAGCAACGAGGCGCTGACGCCGGTGAACTCGCCCAGCGTCGTACGGACCTGGTCGATGACGTGCGAGCCCTGCGCACCAAGCCAGCCGCCGCCGTCGCTTGCCCGCGACCACCAGTCCGGCACCTCCGCGCCGGCGCCGGCGAGCAACGGGATATGGAGCAAGAAGGTCGCCAACCGCGGTTCGCCGACCGCGCCCTCGGCGATCAGGCGGGTCGTGAGCGCCTGGCCTGATGCGTAGCGGAACTCGCAGCCGAGCAGATGTACGACGCCGGCCCGTTCGGCGGCGTCGAGGACTCGCTGCGCCTGCACCTCGTCGCGCGCAAATGGCTTCTCGCAGACGACGTGCTTGCCCGCGGCGATCGCGGCGAGGGCGAGCTCGGCATGCGTGTGCGGAGGCGTCGCGATCGTCACCGCTTCGACGTCCGGCATCGCAAGAACGTCGTCGAGGGTGGTCGACGCGACGGGGATCTCGAACCGCTCCGCCTTTGCCTTGGTGCGCTCCGGGTCGCGTCCGACGAGTGCTTGCACCTCGAACCCCGCGGCCCGAAGTGCGCGGGTGTGGGTCAATGTCCCGAACCCGGTCCCGATCACGGCGACACCTGGCATGAGCTCTCCCCGTTCATGGCCGCCGAAGGAATCTGACGGGTCGTCAGATATTCTCGCGCCCATGCCTGGAATGCTCGACAACAAGGTCATTGCGATCACCGGCTCGGGCCGTGGGATCGGCCGTGCGATCGCGCTCGCCTGCGCTGCCGAAGGCGCGAAGGTCGTCGTCAACGACTACGGCGTGAGCATGGACGGCAGTGAGCCGTCGAGCGACGTGGCCAACGCGGTGGTCGCTGAGATCGAGGCGGCCGGTGGCGAGGCGATCGCGCTGGCGGACGACATCTCGACGATGGAGGCCGGCGAGCGCCTGGTCGCCGCCGCGGTCGACAAGTGGGGCCACATCGACGGCGTCGTGACGCCGGCCGGCATCTTGCGCGAGCGGATGCTGTTCAACATGTCCGAGGATGAGTGGGACGGCGTCATCAGCACCCACCTCAAGGGCACGTTCACCGTCTTCCGTGCCGCCTCCGCCGTGATGCGCAAGCAGGAGACCGGCGGATCGCTGGTCGCCTTCACCTCGGGCGTCGGGATGTGGGGGAGTGTCGCGCAGGCCAACTACGCCGCGGCCAAGGGCGGCATCGTCGCGCTGATGCGCAGCGCCGCGCTCGGCCTGTCCCGCTACAACATCAACGCCAACGCGATCGCGCCTGTCGCGAGCACCCGGATGCAGGCCAACGTCCCCGGCGGCACCGCGGAGACCGGCGAGCCCGAGGACGTCGCGCCGATGGTCGTGTACCTGCTGTCGGACGCGGCGCGCGAGATCACGGGCCAGACCTACACGGTCGTCGGCGGCCGGATCGCGCTGTGGAGCCAGCCGCGAGAGATCAAGGAGATCTCGAAGGACGGCCGCTGGACGCCGCAGGAACTGGCGGAACGGATTCCCGCGGACGTCGGCTTCGACCGGCTGCCGATGCTCGACTACATGGACATGATGAAGAAGCGCGCGGCTGAGGCCGGCGCCGGCGAAGGCTGAGCGACCGGCATGGTGGTAAGCCCGCCGCCGTACCCGTCCGCACACGGTCTGCTCGCGGGCAAGCATGTGCTCGTGACGGCTGCCGCGGGTACGGGCATCGGCTTCGCAACGGCGAAGCGGTGCGCTGAGGAGGGCGCGATCGTCGCGATCAGCGACCGTCACGAGCGTCGCCTCGCGGAGTCCGCGGAACGCTTGGCCGAGGTGATGGGCAGCGCGCCGATCGCGGTGCCGTGCGACGTCACCGTCGAGGACGACGTACAGCGCATGTTCGACGCGGTAGGCGACCTCGACATCCTCGTGAACAACGCCGGTCTCGGGGGTACGGCGGAGCTCGCCGACATGACCGATGAGCAGTGGTCGAAGGTGCTCGACGTCACGCTCAACGGGACGATGCGCTGCACCCGCGAAGCATTGAAGCGGATGCGCGAGCGCAACGCGGGTGGCGCGATCGTCAACAACGCTTCGGTCATCGGCTGGCGGGCGCAGGTCGGGCAGGCGCACTACGCCGCAGCGAAAGCGGGTGTGATGGCGCTGACCCGGACGGCGGCAGTCGAAGCGGCGGCATTCGGCGTACGCGTCAATGCGGTGGCGCCCTCGCTGGCGATGCACGAGAACCTCGCGAAGGTCACGTCAGACGAGCTGCTTGCCGAGCTGACCTCGCGCGAGGCGTTCGGTCGTGCCGCCGAGCCGTGGGAGATCGCGAACATCATCGTGTTCCTCGCCAGCGACTACGCGTCGTACCTCACCGGCGAGGTCATCTCAGCGAGCAGCCAACACCCCTAGTCCCCGCGCACGAAGTAGCACATGAACTCGTTCGAATGAGCCACTTCTGCGCTCGGTGTCCGATTCGAGACGGGCAACATGTGCTACTTCGAACTGGGTGATGGCTAGAAGGGCAGCGGGGGTGGGGCCATCGGGCCTGGCTCCGGCTGTACCGGTAGCTCGAGGTACGACGCGTGCACCTCGTCGTGGAAGACGCTGTTGCGCGCGACGACGCCGACAGCGTCCTCGCCGAGCGAGTTGCCGGTCTGCAGGTTGCGGGCCCAGTGCGGGAACGCGGTGGAGGCGATCTGCACCCGCAGCCGGGTGCCCGGCTCGAACAGGTAGCCGGTCGGACCGAGTTCGATCACCATTGGAACGACTTCACCCGCGTTGAGCGGTGCCGGGGTGTCGTAGCCGTTGCGGTGAAGCGCGCGCGCCTTCCCATCGGCGAGGTTGATGCTCGTGCCGTCCGGGGACACAACGCACAGCTTCGCGATGACGTCAGTGTCGGCGGCCGTCGAAGCGATGAAGAGGTGCAGTCGGATGTCACCGACCACCTCGGTCGGGTCCTGAAAGGGCGCGCTCGTGTAGACGAGCACGTCGTCGCGCCGCTCCACGCGATGCTGGTCGAACGGCCCGCAGACCGTGGTGCCGCCCGTGTACATGACACGGAAGCCCCAAGAAGGCACCGGGTCGTGCGGATCGGACGAGTAGCTGTCCTCGGGCTCGCCGGCACTCGGCGAGTCGAGGCTCAGGACTCCGTCCGACTCGTTCGTCGCCGCCGACCCGCGTGAGTGCAGGTACCAACGCTGGAGCTCGGTGCCGGGGATCGGCCAGTCGGTCGCTTCCCGCCACTCGTTCGCACGCATCACGAAGTAGCGCACCGGAGCGAGGTCGTTGTCACCGCCGCGCAAGTGCCGGTCGTAGTAGCGAAGATGCAAGGCCGGGATGCCGCCGCCCTCCGAGGACCCGAGACCGCCGAGGCCGAACGACCCGACGAAGCTCAGCGAATAGTTGTGGGTCCAGCCACCCATGATCAGCCGCGTGCCGCTGCGTGCGATATCGGTGGCCGCCTTCGCGCGCATCGTGGTGAACTGCTCAGCACCGCCGGCGTTGTCGTACCAGCCCGCGGTCCACAGCGCCGGCACGTGCCAGCCGGCCTCCTGGATCCCCTTGTGGGCCGCAGCGTTCTCTACCAGCTGCTCGGTCAGCTCGTAGCCGGGCATGTCGTGCGACTTCAAGATGGCGAGGTTGTTGAGCGGCAGCACCTGCGCGGCCAGGTCGGGCCGGACCATCGCCTGCAGAACTCCTTGCAGGTCCTCCAACGAGGCCTGGCCCAAGGGCAGGAGCTTCACGACCTTGTCGATGGCGAGCCCGGCCATCCAGCCGACTGTCATCGACTCGAGCGGCAGCCCCTGGCTGAGCGCTCTGTCCTTGCCCATGCCCATGAGGGACGGTGCGATGCAGCCGAGACTCGGCGGGTTCGCGGTGGCGGCGGCCATCTGCGTCTCTGCGACGTACGAGCCGCCGGCCATCCCGACATGGCCGTCGCACCACGGCTGGCTCGCGACCCACTCGACCGCGTCGTACCCGTCGGCCTCGTTCGCGGAGGTGAGGTCGAGGAAGTCCCACTCGCCCTCCGAGGCGAATCGGCCGCGAATGTCCTGGATGACGTAGGCGAAGCCGGCGCGCGCGGCCGGAAGCGGCAGGCAGTACCTGATGGGGTCCATGTGCGCCGACTTGTTGTACGGCGTCCGCGACAGGATCGCGGGGTAACGACCAGGAGCATCCGGCCGGTAGACGTCGGCTCGGAGCGTGACGCCGTCCCGCGTCTTCATCTCGACGTCATGGTCGATCCGGATCGAGTGGTTCGCCATACGCATATTGTGCCGCCAGCGTGAACCGTTGTTAACTGCGGCGTGGACTTCGACGACGCGCCGGAGGATGCGGCGTTCCGGGCGGAATGGCGAAGCTGGCTGATCGCCAATGCCGATCCCGCCTCCCCGGGCTACCGCGGCGGCTTCGTTGCTCCTGGTCGGGAGGACCCGCGCGTCATCGCGAGGGCGAGAGAGTGGCAGCGTCGGCTCGCCGCCGACGGGTGGGGTGCGATCACGTGGCCGAAGGAACACGGTGGCCGTGCCGCCACGCCGATGCAGGCATACATCCATGCCCAGGAGCTCGCGGCGTTCGATGTCCCGCCCGACGTCTACTCGATCGGTTTGGGCATGATCGGCCCGACGCTGATGGCGTGGGGCAGCGACGAGCAGCAACGCACGCATCTCCCGTTGATGCTCGACGGCAGTGAGATCTGGTGTCAGATGTGGAGCGAGCCGAACGCCGGGTCCGACATCGCTTCTGTGACGACCCGGGGCGAGTACGACGCCGATCGCGACCGATGGCTGCTCAACGGGCAGAAGGTGTGGACGAGTGGTGCTCACTGGGCGCACTGGGGCCTGGTCATCGTCCGGACCGACCCGGCGGCACCGAGGCATCGCGGGCTCAGCGCCTTCATCCTCGACATGCGGTCGCCGGGCGTGGAGGTTCGGCCGCTCCGAGAAATGGCGGGCGGAACGACCTTCAACGAGGTCTTCCTCAGCGACGTCGAAGTGCCGGCACGGAACCTCGTCGGTCCGGCGGGTGAGGGCTGGATCGTCGCGCTGACGACGATGGCCCAGGAGCGGTTGACGGCGGGCCTCATCGGTCTCGCAGCAATGCCGATCGCCCCGCTGATCGATCTTGCGCGGAGTGCGCAGCACAACGGCGCCCCCGCCATCGACGATCCGGTGCTTCGATCGCGGTTGATTGATGTGCTGATGCGCCATCGAGTGCTCGAGCTCACCTCGCTGCGGACGCTGAGCGCGATTGCGCGCTCGGGTGCGCCAGGCCCCGAGAGCTCGACGCTCAAGCTCTCGTGGAGCAACGTCGGGAGCAGCTATGCCGAGCTGGCGGTCGACCTCCTCGGGGTGCGGGGGACTCTCACCGGCTCAGCTGCGCCGTACGACGGCCTGGTGGCTGCGGCGTACGCGTTCGCGCCCAGCTTCCACATCGGCGGCGGAACCGACGAGGTGCAGCGGTCAGTGATCGGTGAGATGGTTCTCGGGCTGCCGAAGGAGCCGAAGTCGTGACGCCGACCCGAGCTGCATCGCCTTCCGCGCGCCATAGCCTCAGCGTCGACCTCATCGTCGCCCCTGTCGTCCCGACCTACTCCGAGGAGATCCTGTGAAGCTGGCCCTGACGTTGCCCTACGCCGAGGGTGCGCTCACCCGTGATCAGGTGCTCGAGGTCGTGCGGGCGGCGGATCGGCTGGGCTACGACTCGCTCTGGGTCGCGGAGGCGTGGTCCTTCGACGCGTTCATGGTGCTGACCTCGCTCGTGCCGGAGACCGAGCAGATCAAGCTGGCAACCGGCATCGTCAACGTCTACTCGCGGACGCCGAGTCTGATCGCGCAGTCGGCGGCGACGCTCGACGCGCTGTCGGGTGGCCGTGCCGTTCTCGGGCTCGGCGCATCCGGGCCACAGGTCATCAAGGGGTGGCACGGTCTGGACTACGAACAGCCGCTGCAGCGCACCCGAGAGGTCATCGAGATCGTCCGCATGATCATGCGCCGGGAGAAGCTGCAGTACGAGGGTCAGGTCTTCGACCTGCAGGGCAGGCTCAAGCTGATCAACCACCCGGTGCGCCCTGCGATCCCGGTCGCAGTCGCGGCCCTCGGTCCGAAGAACGTCGCCATGACGGCGGAGCTGGCAGACGGCTGGTTGCCGACGTTGTACTCGCCGGCCAAGGCAGCCGAGGTCTTCGGTCCCGCGCTGGCGGAAGGCCGGAGCCGTCGCGCAGCCGATCTCGCGCCGCTCGAGGTCGTCGCCCCTGCCGCGGTTGCCATCACCGACGACCCGAGCGCCGCGCGTGACCGCGCGCGGGTCGGCATGGCGCTCTACATCGGTGGCATGGGTTCGCGGAAGCAGAACTTCTACAACCAGCTGTTCCGCCGCTACGGATACGAGGCCGAGGCGTCGGAGATCCAGGAGCTCTACCTCACGGGCAAGCAGCCGGAGGCGATCGGCAAGGTGACCGACGAGATGGTCGACGAGGTCTCGATCCTCGGCCCGGCCGGCTACGTGAAGGACCGGCTGGCCCAGTTCGCCGAGGCCGGGGTCTCCACGCTGCTCGTGCAAGTCGCAGATCCGGACCCGTCCAACATGATCCGCACGCTGGAGCGGCTGGCGGAGCTCGCCTAGGCCTGGACGGCCTCCAGCGCCGTCGCGATCCCGGAGGTCAGCTCGTCGACGAACGCTGCGTCGATGACGAGCGACGGGGAGACCTGCAGCCCGCCGCTGGCGAGGGCGCGGCTGAGAACGCCCTGACGGCGCAGCTCGGCCACCATCCGGCCGGGAAGCGCCGGCTCGGCGGTGAGCGCCGCGCGATCGAGCTGTACGGCGGCGAGCAGCCCAGCGCCGGTGCGCACCTCTGACACGAGCGGCGACGCGGTCAAGCTGCTGAGTGAGTCCGCGAGGACCGTCTCCAGCTCGCGCGCCCGTTGCGGCAGCCCTTCGGCTTCGAGCAACCGGAGGTTGGCGACCCCCGCAGCGGCCGCTCCGGCGTGTCCTGAGTACGTGTAGCCGTGACGCCAGATCCCGGCGCGACCGTCCCAGAACGGCTCCGCCACGGTCGGGGCGACGATGACCGCGCCCATCGGCAGGTACCCGGAGGTCAGTCCCTTCGCGCACAGCACCATGTCCGGCTCGAGGGCGAACCGGCTGCTCGCGAACCAGTCCCCGGCACGTCCGAAGCCGGTGATCACCTCGTCGGCCACAAAGAGGACCTCGCGTTCGCGGCAGATCTGACGTACCTCGGCCAGATAGCCCTCCGGTGGGAAGAACACGCCACCCGCACCGATCACGGGCTCGCAAAGGAATGCCGCAACGTGTTCCGCACCGATGGAGTCGATGGTCTTGGCGAGTGCCTTCGGGTCGTCCCACGGCACGCGCTCGACGCCGCCGAGCAGCTCGCCGTACCCGACGAAGTTGGCCTCGATACCTGCCAGGCTCGTCCCGCCGACATGCATGCCGTGATAGGCGTGCTCACGAGTGATCACGGTTCTTCGGCTGGGCCGGCCGAGCACCTGCCAGTAGCGTCGGGCGAGCTTGATCGCCGTGTCGACGGAGTCGGATCCGCCGTTGGTGAAGAAGACCGGGCTGCCCGGTATTGGCGCGTGCTGCGACACCAACTCGGCCAGCTCGATCGCGGGAGAGTTGGCGAAGTCCCCGAACAGCGAGTACGCCGGCATATCGCGCAGCTGCCGCTCGACGGCGGCAGCGATCTCGACACGGCCGTAGCCGACGTTGCAGAACCACAGGCCCGCTGTCGCGTCGAGGTAGCGGCGCCCGGCGTCGTCGAAGACGTAAGCGCCCTCGCCGCGAGTGATGACGAACTCGCCGTCGCGCTCGACGGCCGCCATGTCGGCGAACCCATGCCAGAGGTTGTTCATGACTGCACCACCGGGTAGGCAACGAGCGGGTAGCGGGAAGGCGGACCCGCGCTGAGGTGAAGGACGGGCGTGTCGCGGAGCTCCATGATGGCGGAGTACAACGTGAAGCCGGGGTCACCGTCGGCTCCGCGGCACAACGGGTGCTCCGCGAGCACCGCGCCGAGCGCGGCCGGAGCGACGTCATCGAGCTCTTCCAGGCGTTGGGTCAGGTGAGCGAGCCGAGGTGCGCTGCGGTCCTGGGAGCCGTTGTCCGTCGGTGTCACATCACCTGGATGGGTGTCGGCCAGGGGATGGTTGGTGTGGGCGAACCACCTCGAGCCGGAGAAGACCTCGATCGCGCCCGCAGCTGAGCACTCGACGTCGCAGACGCCGGTCGGATCACCGAGGACGTAGTTCTGCCCTGACGCATGCGGGATCTGGGTGAGCAGCGCTCGCGCGTGGGTGCGGTCGGGCTGGCCCAGCAGTGCCCTGATCACGAATGCAACCGGCAGCCCGGTCCGGGAGGTCGGCAGCTGCGCGAGGGTGTTCACGCAAACGCCGACTCCGTGCTCGTTGACTCCGTCAAGTGCCAGCATTCCGGGCCACGACGGGACAAGAGCGGCGGGGCCGTCGTCGGGGCGTAGGTCGAGCAGGACCTGCAGCCCGTCCATCCAGGCGGGCAGGTCCATGTTCTGTCCGACGTATGCCGGGCGGCCCGCGGCCGGCGGGATGCCGAAGCCGCTGCAGTGCGCGGCCGCATCGCTCGACGCGGCGGATGCGATCTCGCGGCGCAGCCACCACTCCTCGTCGAGCAGGTTCATGGCGAACAGGAGGCGTTCGTCGATGCCGCTCGCGCGCGCCAGTGCCGCGAGCTCCTCCAGTAGCTCCGGGGCGTGCCGTCTGGCGGCGCCGCGGAACCCGGTGTTGTCGACCAGCTCGCTGACGTAGGTTGCCACGGGCACGGCGAGTCCACGTCCGATGTTCTCGGACCAGCGGTCGGCGGCCTCCTGTACGAGGCCTCTGGCGTCCTCGCCGTAGGCCTCGCCGCGAGCCTTCGGTGTTCCCGTGAGCCGGAAGACCGGGGTCTGCCGATCGGCCACTGCTGAGCTCCTCACTTGCCGCTGCTCTATGTGAACGGTAACTCACACAACTCAGGTCGAGGCAACGGCGGATGAGCCGGGCCCCCGACCCATCAGATGCACTCGCCCAGGGCCGATCGATCAGGCGACACGCAACGCCGGCGATAGACCGCCATTGTGAGTACGCGTTAACATCCGCGAGCAAGGCTGTAGCGCTCGGGGAGGTCTGATGCGGCTTGCCGGCAGCCGCCCCGGCCGCGCGAGCGTGGCCGTGTCGCTCGCGTTCGTCGCCGCCGCCGTAGGGGGCTGCGCCAACTTCTCGCAAATGCAGTTCCACACCGACCACATCGTGAAGTTCACGGCGCCGGAGTCCCGGGCGAAGCTCACCCTCCCCGTCACGCTCCGGTGGCAGGTGAGCGGGTTCAGGGTGGCGGGGCCGGCCAAGGGTTTGGCAAGCGAGCCGGCCTCGAAGGACGCCGGGTACTTCGCGCTGTTCGTGGATCGCGCCCCGATCAAGCCGGGCCAGACGCTCGCCGCGGTTGCCGGCGACGACCCGTCCTGCATCGCGAGTGCGGGTTGCCCGGACCGGAGCTACCTCGCCGACCACCAGGTGTACTGGACGACATCCAGCACTTTCACGCTTCGTGAGGTCGATGCCCTCGACACTCGCGACAACTGGCAGCTGCACGAAGTGACCATCGTGCTGCTCGACACGGACGGACGGCGGATCGGTGAGCACGCTTACTACCGGGACTTCAAGCTGAAGCGGAGCACCCTCTCGTGAGCCGGCAGTCGGAGGCGAGCGCCGTCCTCGACGACCTCGTCCGCACCCGCGAGGAGTTGCGGGCAGAGGCGCGCGAGAAGCTGGGTGTCGTCGGAAGGCCCGACACGGAGAACTTCCGGGTCCTGGTCAAGCGCCACGGCCTGTCCTACTACCCGGTCATCGCGCTGGGACTGCTCTACGCCTCCGACCAGCTCCAGGGCTACGCGTTCGTCGTCATGGCGCCCGACATCAGCCGAGCCCTCGGGATCAGCATCGGCGCGATCGCGGCGGCCAGAGCGGCGTACAGCCTCGCGTTCTGCGCCGCGCCGTTGCCGATGGCCTGGTTGGCGCAGAACCGCGCGCGCCGCGCGATGCTGTGCATCGTCACCGGTGCGTTGTGGAGCCTCTTGACGCTCTACACCGGCTTCGTCACGTCCCTGCTCGGCCTCGTATTGATCCTGATCTTCGACGGTCTCAGCACCGGAAGCGTCATTGCCCTGCACACGCCGCTGATCATGGACTCCTATCACCCGGAGGTGAGGGTCCGCGCGCTGTCGGTCTACTCCGCGTTCTACTCCTTCGGGCAGGTGGTCGCCCCACTGCTCATCGGGTTGTGTGCCGGCGTGCTGGGACTGACCTGGCGCGGTGTCTTCATCGCGATGGGCTTGACCTCGATCCTCGTCACGCTCGGCGCGCTGGGCCTCCGCGACCCGGGCTACGGCCGGTGGGACACCGAACGGTTGCGCGCCTCAGTGCACGACAAGCACGGCGAGACGACCGCGGCCATCACTGAGGACGATGTACGGCTGGGCTTCTTCGAGATCTGCCAACGCATGCTGCTGGTCAAGACCAACCAGCGGTTGTACCTGGGCGCCCTGGTGCTCGGCATCCTGGTCGTGCCGTACTACACGTTCCTCTCATTCTTCCTCGACCAGCGTTGGGGCCTGGACGCCGCCCACCGGGGCCTTTTCTTTGCCTTCTACTCCGGCATCGGGGTCGTGGGTCTGCTGGTCTATGGGCCACGGGGGGAGCGTCAGTTCCGCGAGAACCCGGCACGATTCCTGCGGACGGCCGGTGTGATCCTGGCCGGTGCGGTGGTGTTCATCGCCATCGGTGGTCTGATGCCGGTGTTCGCCGGCGTCGTTGTCGCGTTCGGCATCGCCGGCGCGCTGCTCGGGATCGCGCCGACCGCCTTCTACATGTCGCTGATGTCAGTGGTGCCGGCCCGGATGCGGCCACACGCCCAGGCGTTGGGCGCGATCTCCATCGCGGCAGGCAGCCTCGTCGGAGCCCTGCTGCTGACCGGGATCGATCGCCGCTATGGCATTGCCGGCTCCATGGTCAGCCTCGCCGTGCCGGGTCTCCTCGGCGGGTGGCTGATCGCGCGGGCGGGCCGATCGGTCAACGCCGACCTCGACCGGATGATCGACGAGGTCATCGAACAGGAAGAGGTGCAGCGCATCGTCAGCCACGGTGGGCATGTGCCGATGCTGGCTTGCCGGGGGATCGACTTCGCCTACGACAAGCTGCAGGTCTTGTTCGGCGTCGACTTCAGCGTCGACGACGGCGAGATGGTGGCGTTGCTAGGCGTCAACGGCGCCGGCAAGTCGACACTGCTGAAGGTCATCTCGGGCATCGGCCTGCCGAACCGCGGCAGTGTCCGCTACCAGGGGCACGACATCACCTACCTCGACGCCGAACGGCGGCTGCGACTCGGCATCACGCAGGTCCCGGGCGGTCGTGCGGTGTTCGGGCCGATGACCGTGGTCGAGAACATGCGGACGTTCGGGTTCGCGGCAGGCCAGAGCCGCAACGCGCTGGAGCAGTCCATCGAGCGCAGCTTCGCCGCCTTCCCGCGGCTGTTCGAACGACGCACGTCGCTCGCGTCGACACTGTCGGGGGGTGAGCAGCAGATGCTTGGACTGTCGAAGGCCCTGATCCTTCGGCCGCGGTTGCTGCTCATCGACGAGCTGTCACTCGGCCTGGCGCCCGTGATCGTGGGCCAGCTGCTCGACATGGTCCGCCAGATCAACGACGACGGGACAGCTGTCGTACTGGTCGAGCAGTCCGTCAACATCGCGCTGAACCTCGCCGAGCACGCCTACTTCATGGAGAAGGGCGAGATGCGCTTCGACGGGCGCAGCTCGGACTTGTTGGCGCGCGACGACCTGCTCCGAGCCGTCTTCCTGCACGGTGCCGCCGCGGGGGCGGGTCGATGAGCGCGACGACGATCGCGCAGGCCCGACGGTTGCTCCAGCGGCCGGCCAACCGGGTCGGCGCGCAGGCGCTCGCCACCGCCGCGGTCATCGCGTTGGCGGCATTCATTGCCGCGCAGTCGGGATTCGGGACACCGCTGCCGTACGTCGTGCTCGGCGCGATCACCGGCATGACCTACGGCCTGCTCGCGGTCGGCTTGGTGCTCATCTATCGGACGAACCGGATCATCAACTTCGCCCACGGCCAGATCGGTGCGTTCGGCTCGGCGTTGTTCGGTCTCGGTACCGTGTCGTGGGGCGTGCCGTACTGGGTGGCCTTCCCGCTGGCACTTCTCCTCGCGGCGACGACCGGAGCCGTGGCCGAAGCGGGGGTCGTACGCCGACTGCGCAAGGCGCCGCGGTTGATGAGCATCGTCGCGACCCTGGGTGTCGGCCAGTTCCTCGTGGTGTTCGCCCTGGTGATCAACTCCCAGGCGACTGCGGGATCGCTGTTCCCACAGCCACCTGGCCTGCCGACGTTCACCATCGGCGCGTTGCGGATCACCCCGGCGTACACGGGGATGCTCGTGCTCTGCCCGCTGTCCGTGGTGCTGATTGCGTGCTTCCTCAAGTTCAGCAAGTACGGCCTTGCGATGCGGGCGGCCGCGGCCAACCCGGAGGCCGCGCGCATGGCGGGCGTGTTCGCGGGTCGGATGTCCTCACTCGCCTGGGCCATCGCCGGGACGTTGTCAGCGCTGACCGCCATCCTCACCGCCCCGACACAGGGCTTCCTGGCCGGTGACAGCTTCGGACCCGAGCTGCTGCTCCGTGCCATGACCGGAGCGGTCGTCGCGCGCATGAGCAACCTGCCGCAGGCTTTCATGACCGGGATCGGGCTCGGCGTCATCGAACAGGTGCTGCTGTTCCACTACCCGCAGTCGAACCTGGTCGAGATGGTGCTGTTCGTCATCATCCTCGGCACCTTGCTGCTGCAGCGGCAGCGAGGCGGAAGGGATGAGGAGAAGGGCTCGTGGGCCGCGGTCCAGGCGTGGCGACCCGTGCCGGAGCAGCTGCGTCGCATCTGGCTTGTGCGCAACCTCGGTCTCATGGTCGGGATCGTCGCGCTGATCGCGGCGGGGCTGCTGCCGCTGGTGATCAACAACGAGCACTCAGTGGTCGTCACCGAGATCATCGGGACGTCCATCATCGGGCTGTCGATCGGCATTCTCACCGGCTTGGGCGGGCAGCTGACGCTCGGTCAGGTCGCGATCGCGTCCATCGGCGCCGTGGTGTCGTTCCAGGTGTCCCGAGCAAGCGGGGACTTCCCGCTCGCGCTCATCTACGCCGGGCTCGTGTCCGGCGCCGTCTCGGTCCTCATCGGTCTGCCGTCGTTGCGGATCCGTGGGCTGATGCTCACCGTCACCACCCTGTCGTTCGCGCTGGCGACTCCGGCGTGGCTGCTGCCGCAGTCCTGGATGTTGGGCAGCGGGAAGAATCCGGGCCGACCGATCGTGTTCGGTCACGCGCTCGACACCGGACGCCTCTACTACCCGTTCGCCTTCGGGCTGTTGCTTGTCGCGTTGGTGCTCGCCCGCAACGTTCGGCGCAGTGGATTCGGACGGCTGCTCGTCGCGATCCGCGACAACGAGGACAACGCGCGTGCCTTCACCGTGCGGGCAAGCCTCGTCAAGGTGCAGGGGTATGTCGTGGCGGGCTTCCTCGCCGGCATCGGCGGGGCGGTCTACGCCCACGCGATCGCGAGCGTCGACGGGGCTGCCTTCAGCGCGCAGGCGAGCATCGATGTCGTCGCGATGACCGTGATCGGTGGCGTCTCAATCCTCGCCGGCCCGATCCTCGGGGCTCTCTACGTGCTCGGCATCCCGGCCTTCGTCCCGCTCGACACCGCAGGGCTCGCCGCCACCAAGCTGGGCGCGTTGCTGCTCATCCTGTATCTGCCCGGGGGTCTCGCGCAGCTACTGCTCCCACTGCGCGACCGCACCGTGAGGTGGCTCGGCCGCCGAAACGGTCTGGACGTGGAGGCCATCTACGCCGATGACCCCGCCGACGCCGACGATGCGCCCTCGGTGACAGCCGTGCCGGCCCAGCGGCCAGCAGTGCTCGACGATGCTCTTCGCCAGGCGCCGGTTGCGGGCCGGAAGCTGCTGGAGGCTCGGAACCTGCGCAAGCGGTTCGGTGGCGTGGTCGCAGTCGACGACGTGTCGTTCGTCGTGCGCGCCGGCGAGACCGTCGGCTTGATCGGTCCGAACGGCGCCGGCAAGACCACGACGTTCGAGCTGCTCGGCGGCTTCACTCGACCCGACTCGGGTCGAGTGCTCTTCGACAAGCGCGACGTGAGCGCCCTCGGTCCGGAGGACCGGGCCAAGCTCGGCATGATCCGCTCCTTCCAGGACGCGGCGCTGTTCCCGACGATGACGGTGACCGAGTCGGTGATGCTCGCGCTCGAGCGGACACAGCCGACGTCCTTCTTCCGGTCCGTAGCCGGCTGGTCCTTCGGCGAGCGTACGAAGGAGCGGCAGGCGCGCGAGATCGTCAGCTTCATGGGGCTCGACCGATACCGCGACAAGCAGACCCAGGAGCTGTCGACCGGGACCAGGCGGATCACAGAGATCGCTTGCCTCATGGCATTGCAACCGACGCTCCTGCTGCTTGACGAGCCGTCCTCCGGCGTTGCCCAACGTGAGACCGAAGCGCTGGGAGCCCTGCTGGCCGAGCTGAAGCGGCAGCTGGATCTGACGCTCGTCGTCATCGAGCATGACATCCCGCTGATCATGGGCATCTCGGACCGGATCATCGCGATGGCGGACGGCAAGGTCATCTCGCACGGAACACCGGACGCGGTGCGCAACGACCCGGTCGTCGTGGAGTCCTACCTCGGCGGCAGCCTCACGGCGATCGAGCGCTCCGGGCCGGCGGCGCCGCGGCGGCGCAAGTCGGCGACGGTGAGCGCATGAGGTCGCCTCGTCGGCTCGGGATCTTCGCAGTCTCCGCGCTGGGCGGCCTGCTTGCTGTCGGTACGGCGGCAGCGGACACCGGCGCCGGGCCCGACCCGACGACGCACACCGTCGTCGTCCATGACGACACCGAGGCCTGGTACCAAGTCCTGCCGGTCGGGATCTGCAGTACGCCGATCGGCTGCCCGCCGCCGTTGCCGCTGCCGGTTCCGGGGCCGTCGACGATCTATCCGGAAGGGACGCTGCACGTCGGCGCCGCTCTCGGTGTCGAGATCTCACGGACCTACCTCCGGCCAGCGCTCTACTCACTGCCGACCGACGCGACGGTCACTGCCGCAACAGCAACCGTCCCGATCGATCCCGATCTGAAGGCCGGAACGGTCAACCTGGACGGCGCTCACATCGTTGCCTGCCTGGTGACCGCGCCGGTCATCAACGGGATCCAAGGAGCCCTCGAGGATCCACCTCCGATCAACTGCAGGTTCAGCAGCAAGGCCGTCCTGGCCAAGAAGCGCGACGCGTTCACGATCGATCTGGCTCCGTTCCTCGCTGCATGGCGAGGTGGGAAGCCCAACTACGGCTTTGCTCTCACGCCGTCGGACAAGCTCGGAACATTGGGGATCTGGCAGGTCGCGCTGAATGGGCAGGCCGTGGCCGGTGCCCCGCATGTGAGCTATCGACTGACCTACACCCAGCCTGGAACGGACATCGGCACAACGGTCACCGTGCCGCCCACAGCTCCGCCGTCGCCCCCCGAGGTCGTCATCCCGCCTCCGCCGCCACCCGTCGTCGTCGTCTCGCAGTATCCGGTTGCACCACCCGTGGTCGCGCAGCCGCAGCAGCCCGTTGCCCTCGCGCGGTCGACTGGCTACAAGTACTCCGCCGTGTTCCTGGTTCCGCTCGTCTTCCTGTTCGCCCTGGTCTTTTTGGGCCGCACCTTCACTCGTGACGCCACGCCGCTCAACGCCGGTGCCGGCGCAGCCAAGAGGAGACACTGATGACCGTGCTCACTCCGTCCGCCCGCTCCGGTGAGGGCGCTTCCTTCGAGGAGCTCGACGGCGGACCCCGCCGTACCCGGTTCAGCTGGCTGGCGCCGTCGTCGTTCGTCCCCACGTACGTCGGGCTCCTCGTCGCCGCGATCGGCTTCGGCCTGCTCGTGCTGACGTGGTCGAAGGTGGCGGGCGAGGACAACGTCGCGTTCCAGATGCCGTATGTGGTGTCCGGGGGAATGACGGGCCTTGGTCTGATCATCGGTGGCTTCGTGCTGGTGAACATCTCGGCGAAGCGGCAGGATGCCGCCGAGCGCACCCGGCAGCTCGACCAGCTTCGTGAGGCGCTCGACGACCTCCGCATCACACTGCGCGATCTCGACGACAAGTCGTGAGGACCGGCTGGCGCGATCCTTGGGTGCGAGCCGCCGTCATCCTCGCGATGTTCGTGGTGGCCGGTTTCGTCGTGATCGGTCTTGCCTGGTCGGGATCGGCCGCCCGTGGGTACGCCATCTACCAACTGCCCTGGGTGGTATCCGGCGGCATGGTCGGGATCGCGCTGGTCGGACTCGGAATCGGCTTGCTCGACCTTCACATCTGGCGGCGACAGGCGGCGCTGCGACGGGCCGCTCTCGGCGAGGTCGTTCGCGACACCAGCGAGCTGACCGACGCGATCGCGGCGCGAGTGCTCGCCCGCCGCGCCGTTGCAGCGAAGGCCGCGAAGAAGCCCGCCAAGCGGCCCGCGAAGACGTCGCCGTCCCGCCGTCGTACGTGACCTCCGCGACCGCAACGGAGATCGCGGCGGTGGTTCGTGCCGGCACCGTTCGCCCGGTTGACGTGCTCTCGGCGCAACTCGAACGCATCGCGGCGATCGATAGCCAGGTCGGCGCGTTCCAGCTGCTTCGGGCCGATGACGCGCTGCGGGAGGCCGAGGCGCTGGAGTCGCGCGCCGACCTCGGCGAGCTGCCGCTCGCCGGCGTTCCGGTCGCGATCAAGGACGTGCTCGCTGTGCGCGGTACGCCGACCCGGGTCGGATCCGTTGCGACCTCTGACGCTGCGGCCGACCACGACCACGAGATCGTGCGCCGGCTGCGCGGCGCGGGTGCGATCGTCGTCGGCAAGACGCGGGTACCCGAGCTGTGCATCTGGGCGTGGACGGACAGCGCGTACGGCGTCACGCGCAGCCCGTGGGACCTAACTCGTACGGCGGGCGGCTCGTCGGGTGGGAGTGCGGCGGCGGTAGCCGCCGGCATGGTGCCGATCGCGCACGGCAGTGATGGCGGTGGCTCGATTCGCATTCCCGCGGCCTGCTGCGGACTGTTCGGCATCAAGCCGGGGGAGGGCGTCGTACCGGGATCGGAGACCGGTAGCGACTGGTTCGGCCTTTCGGCGCACGGACCGCTCGCCACGACGGTCGACGATGCCGCCACGACGCTCGCGGTGATGGCGAATCGCCGTGACTTGCTGGTCCCGATGGCGGTCGAGGCGCCGCTTCGGGTGGCGGTCTCGACCCGGGTGCCGTTCGGCAAGGGAACCGCGGACTCGGAGTACGTCGCTGCTGTGACGCGGACGGCGGAGGTGCTGACCTCGCTCGGTCACGACGTGCGGGAGGTCGACCCGCCGTACGACCGGAACCTGTCGATGACGGCCGGGGCGCGGGCGATAGCCGGAATCGCCGAAGCGGGTGACGGCTTGCCGAGGCGGAAGCTCGAGCCGCGGTCGCGGCCCTACCTGCGGATCGGCAACGTCATCCGGCGCGGCGGCTGGCTGCGCGACGAGGGCCGGCGTCGATGGCAGCAGGCGACCGCTGCGTTCTTCACCGACGTCGACATCCTGGTGACCCCGACGCTTGCGCGGCTCCCGGTGGCGGCGGAGGACTGGTGGACGCGGTCGTTTCGCCGCAACGTCGCCGCCGCGACGTTCGCCCCGTTCACCCAGCCGTGGAACGTCGCGGGCTATCCCGCTGCGGCGGTGCCGGCGGGCGTCCACTCGGCTGGCTTGCCGCTCTCGGTGCAGCTGGTCGCGCCGACCGGGGGAGAGCCGCTGCTGCTCGCCGTCGCGCGGCAGCTCGAGACGGCTGCCCCGTGGCCTCGCCACGCCCCGCTTTGAGCGCCCGATCGGTGAAGCAATGTGGCATTGCCCACGTGATTTCAGCGAAATCGGCGTGATTTGGCCATGCAATGCCACATTGCTTAGGCGCAGCGTGAGGTGTGGCCGGCGCGACGCGATTGCTAGTTGACGCGGCGGCCGTGGCCTTCCCAGTACGGTTCGCGCACTTCGCGCTTGAGCACCTTGCCGGACGCGTTGCGCGGGAGCGCGTCGACGAAGTCCACTGACGTCGGGCACTTGTAGTGCGCGAGCCGGTCTCGGGTGAAGCCGATCAGCTCGGTCGGGTCGACGTCATGGCCGGGTGCGCGGACCACAACTGCTTTCACGGTCTCGCCCCATCGCTCATCCGGTACGCCGATGACGGCGACATCGGCGACGGCCGGGTGCTCGCGCAGCAGCCGCTCGACCTCGGCGGGATAGACGTTCTCGCCGCCGGACACGACCATGTCCTTCACGCGATCGTGGAGGAACAGGTAGCCGTCTTCATCGAGATACCCGGCGTCGCCGGTTCGCAGCCACCCGTCCGCGACGAGCACCTCGTCGCTCGCCTCGGGATCTCTCCAGTAGCCGCTCATGATCGAGCCGGACCGCAGCCAGACCTCGCCGACCGCGCCGGTCGCGACATCGCTGGCGGTGTCGGGATCGACGACGCGCAGCTCGACGCCCGTCGCCGGCTTGCCGACAGACCGCAGCAGCCGTGAGTCCCGCGCGTGGTCGTCGGGCTCGAGCACGGTTCCGAGACCCGTCGACTCGGTCAGCCCGTACAGCTGCATGAAGTCGCATCCCAAGACGTCGAGGCCCCGGGCGAGAAGGTCCGGCGAGATCGGGGACCCGCCATAGACCAGCCGCTGCAGGCTGGAGAAGTCGGTGGCTGTTGCATCCGGGTGCGTGAGCACCATCTGCAAGACGGCCGGGACCAGCAGCGCGTGGCTGACCCGATCGTTGGCGACAGCGTCGAGCACCCGGGCAGGCTCAGGGTCGCGGAGCAGGACGACGTGACCGCCGTGGAACAGGCAGACGAACGCCCAGCTCGTCCCCGACATGTGGAACAGCGGCATGCAGGCGAGGGCGATGGTGTCCTTTCTCATGCCCCATGCGGCTCCGAGCGCGGCGGCGCGGCAAAGGCTGGCGTGTGAGAGGAGCACCCCCTTGGGCAAGCCCGTCGTGCCCGACGTGTACATCTGCAACGCGATCTCGGCGCCGCCTGGCTCCGCCGCGGGGTCCGCCGTCGGCTGAGCGGCGAGCCAGTCGGCGTAGTCCTGGTCGAGGTCGATGACCGTCGGCCCGGTGGTGACCTCGGCGAGAAGCCCGGTCAGCTCCGCGCCGACGAAGACGACCGACGCGCCGGAGTTGGCGAGGACGTACGCCACCTCGTCGGGAGCGAGCCGCCAGTTGATCGGAAGGTACGTCGCCCCGAGCTTCGCGGCGCCGAACATGACCTCGAAGTGCTCGAGCCGGTTGCGATCGAGGATCGCAACTCGATCGCCGGACCGTACGCCCGCGGCTGCCAGGCCATTCGCGAGCTGGTTCGAGCGCGCGTCGAGGTCGGAGTACGAGCGGACGTCGCCGTTGAACGTGATCGCGGGCAAGCCGGGATGAAGCGTCGCCCGACTTCTCAGGACGTCTGCTGTCGACGCGAACATCGGCGGCTCAGATGCCGAGCTGGGCGCCGAGCCGGTCGCGGTGCGTCGCCGGATCCCCCAACAAGAGCTCCGAGGACTTTGCCCGTTTGAGGTAGAGGTGCGCCGGGTGCTCCCAGGTGAACCCGATCCCGCCGTGGACTTGGATGTTGTCGGCGGCGACCTTCGCGTAGACCTCGGTGCAATAGGCCTTGGCGAGACTTGCACTGACCGTCAGCTCGTCGTTCTGCTCCGCCGCGCACCAGGCGGCGTAGTAGGCAGCAGACTTTGCGCCCTCGAGCTCGACCAGCATGTCCGCGCACCGATGCTTGACGGCTTGGAACGAGCCGATCGGCCGGCCGAACTGGACGCGGACCTTCGCGTAGTCGACCGCCGCGTCAAGGCATCGCTGCGCGCCGCCGACCGACTCGAGAGCGAGGGCGACCGATGCGAGATCCAGCACGCGCTCCACCACCGGCCACGCGTCACCCTCGCCACCGATCAGGCGGGCGGGCGTGTCCGTGAGCTGGATCTTGGCGAGCTTCCGGGTCTCATCGAGGGCGTGCACCAACTCCCGCTCGAGGCCCGCCGCGGCGTGGTCGACTGCGAACATCGAGACGCCGGTCGGGGTCCGTGCGATCACGAGAAGCAGGTCCGCGACGTGGCCGTCGAGGACGAACTCCTTGGTGCCGGTCAGACGCCAGCCGCCATCGGCCGCCCGTGCCGCCATCGCGATCGATGTCTCCCGCCAGGCGCCGTCGTGCTCGGTGACGGCGAGGGTGGCGATCGTCTCCCCGCGGGCGATACCGGGCAGCAGCTCCTTGCGGGCGGCCTCGTCGTCCGCGCAGAGCAGCGCATTCGCGGCCAGCGCGACAGTCGCGAAGTACGGCGCGCAGAACAGCGACCGGCCCATCTCCTCGAACACCACGGCGAGGTCGACATAGCCGAACCCGGCACCGTCGTACTCCTCGGGGACGGCCAGACCCGGCAGGGACAGCTGGGTGGACAACTGCTCCCAGACCGCACGGTCGAAGCCCTCGTCGGTCGCCATGAGTCGGCGCACCTCAGGCTCCGGGGAGCGCTCGTCGAGGAAGCGGCGCACGGTACGGCGGAGCTCCTCCTGCTCGTCGCTGAACGCGAAGTTCACCATCACCCCTCACGTGGCGCCAATTGGCGTTACATTAACGCAGGTTCACTTAGAGGAGGCGATCTTGGACGTCGCCATTGTCGGCATCGGCATTCACCCCTTCGGTCGCTTCGACGGCGTCTCCGGCCAGGACATGGGACTGTTCGCCGCCCGCCAGGCGCTCAAGGATGCCGGGGTCGAGTGGCGAGACGTCCAGTTCGCGTTCGGTGGCAGCCAGGACGCCGGCGCCGCCGACACGCTCGTGTCTCGGTTGGGTCTCACCGGAGTCCCGTTCGTGAACGTCGCGAACGGCTGCGCGACGGCCGGCAGTGCTCTCGCTCTCGCCGCAAACGCCATCGATACCGGGCAGTACGAGCTCGGACTGGTCGTCGGCTTCGACAAGCACCCGCGAGGCGCCTTCGCGCCCGATCCGTCTGTGCTCGGCCTCGACCAGTGGTATGGCGACATCGGGTTGATGCTCACCACGCAGTTCTTCGCGATGAAGATCAACCGCTACATGCACGACCACGACATCTCGCGGTCGACGCTGGCGAAGGTCGCGGTCAAGGCGTTCGCGAACGGCGCTCTCAACCCCAACGCCTGGCGCCGTACGCCGCGGACCGTCGAGGAGGTTCTCGGCGCGCGGATGCTCAACCACCCGTTGACGCAGTACATGCTGTGCTCGCCCAACGAAGGTGGCGCCGCGGTCGTCGTATGCCGCGCGGATCAGGCGCATCGCTACACAGCCCGGCCCGTCTTCCTCCGTGGTGTCGGACTACGCACCCGGCGGTTCGGATCGTTCGAGGTGATGGCGCCCTGGCTGCCGATCGAGCAAGCGGACGCGCCGACAGTCGATGCGGCGAAGGCGTGTTTCGACGCGGCTGGGATCGGGCCCGACGAGGTCGACGTCGCGCAGATCCAGGACGGTGAGGTCGGTGCCGAGATCATGCACATGGCGGAGAACGGCCTGTGCAAGGACGGCGAGCAGGAAGCGCTGATCCAGGCCGGCGAGACCGGGATCGGCGGACGACTGCCGATCAACACCGACGGTGGGCTGCTCGCCAACGGCGAGCCCATCGGCGCCTCGGGCCTACGGCAGGTCTACGAGACCGTGCTGCAACTGCGCGGGGAGGCCGGCGAGCGCCAGGTGCCGGGCGGCCCGAAGGTCGGCTACACGCAGGTATATGGCGCACCCGGGACCGGGGCGACCACACTGCTCACAACGTGAGGCTGCTCGTCTTGAAGAGAGAGGACGCATGACGCTCGCCGAGGACGCGGCAACCGGCGAGGCCGCCCAGTCGCCTGCCGCCCAGTCGCAGCAAGATCAGTCGAGGACGGCGGTGCGCCTCCTTGTCGGCCTGCTGCTCGCCGGGCTGTCCGGCGTACTGGCTGGCGTCTCCTTCGAAGGTCCCCATATTTGGCCCTTCATCTGGTTCGCTTTCGTGCCGGCGCTGGTCGCGCAGTACCACGTCCTGCCGCGGCGCTGGTCCGGCCTCGGCCTCGGCATCGCGATCGGGATCATGTTCCAGATCTATCTCGGGCCGGGGCTGTCCGATGGCGACGTCGGCTGGTACCTGAAGATCTACGGCTTCTGGATCGCGATCATCGTCGCGCTGCTCGTCGGTCGCAGCCGTAGCTTCCATGAGCGCACGTCCTACCGATGGTGGCTGGTCTCGGCTCCACTCGCGTGGGTGGCGATCGACTTCCTGCGTACGACGGCGACCGAGGTCGCGGCAGGCACCTGGGGCATGGTCGCCTATGCCATGTACGACCGGCCCGCCTTCCTGCAGCCGGTCGCCATCTTCGGCATCCATGGCCTCAACCTGCTGATCCTGCTCGTCAACTGGGCGCTTGCCGGCCTGATCCTCGCTCGCCTGCAGCATCGTCAGCCGGCCTGGTCACCGGTCGCGATCCCGTGGGCGCGTGCGGTCAAGTGGGTGAGCGCAGTCGCCGTGGTCGTCGTGGCGTGGACCGTGACGAGCGTCGTGATGCTGAACCACCCCGCGCCCACGCTCCGGGTCGCAGCCATCCAGCCCGGGTCGTGGACCGCGAGCGGCGGCGACATCAGCTCGGCGCTCGAGCTTCGCCACGACATCGCGCAGACGAAGGTCGCGGCCGCGCAAGGCGCGAAGCTGGTGGTGTGGCGGGAGGCTGGCCTCGACTTCGACCCGACCACCAGCGCACGCGGCAAGGTCATCGCCGACCTCGCGCGGCAGACACACACCTACATCGCGGCCGGCTGGCACGCGACGGAGGACGGCAAGCGGCTCAACGAGGTCGCAACCTTCGCGCCGAACGGCAAGCTGCTCGGCACCTACGGCAAGACACACCCGGGCACGTTCGCCGGCGACTACAGCGACTGGCGCGGCCACTACCTCGTCTACCAGGCGCCGTTCGGCCGCTTCGGCTCGATCATCTGCTTCGACCTCGACTTCCTCAACTCCGCGCGCAGCGTCGCGAAGCTGGGCGCCCAGGTGATCGCGGTCTCCTCGAACGATGTGCAGGGGATCGCCGACAAGCACTACACGCACCTGGTCTTCCGATCGATCGAGACCCGGACGTCCACGGTGAAGGCGGACTCGACGTACGACTCGGCGGCGATCGACCCGTACGGCCGGATCCTCGCGCGGCACATCACGCCGGACGGGTCGGCGTACACCCTGGTGACCGACGTTCCGGTCGGCTCGGGCAAGTCGCCGTACGTCTCGCTGGGTGACTGGCTCGGCTGGGTCGCGCTGGCGGCGACGGTCGGGTTCGGGGTGCTGTCGCTGGTGACCCGGTTCCGCCGCCGCGACGAGGACGCCTAGTCCTTCGGCAGGACGATCCCGGCGGCTTCGCGGTCCCAGGTCTGCGCGGTCACGCCCTTCTCGCGCAGCACGTACTTCTGCACCCGGAACGTGCCGTCGGTCTTCGGCAGCTCGTCGATGAACTCGATGTAGCGGGGGATGTGGAACCGTGGCATCCGGGGGATCAGCCACTCGACGAGCACTTCCGCGGTCAGGTCGGAGCCGGGAGTGCGGACGATCACCGCGAGCACGTCGTCCTCGGTGAGCTCCGAAGGCACGCCGAGCACGGCGGTCTCGGCGACCTCCGGGTGTGCGTTGATGCCGGCCTCGACCTCGAAGGAGGAGATGTTCTCGCCACGGCGGCGTAGTGCGTCCTTACGGCGGTCGACGAAGTAGAGCCAGCCATCCTTGTCCTCGACGAACGCGTCACCGGTGTGGAACCACCCGTTGCGCCATGCCTTCGAGGTTTCCTCGGGCATCGCCCAGTAGCCCTGGTTCATCACCCACGGGTCGCCGGCACGCACGATGAGCTCGCCAACGGTGCCGGCCTCGACCGGCTCGTCGTGCTCGTTGACGACGCGCACCTCGTAGAACGGCGCGCCTTCGCGGCGCTTGCCGCAGGTGCGGGGGTTCGGCGGATCCCAGCCGGTCGTGAGCGGGAAGCCGATCTCCGTCATGCCGTAGCCGCTGCAGACCCGCTTGACGCCGAACCGCTCCTTGAACTCCTCGATGTTGGGCAGCATCGGACCCATCATCAGGCTTTCCAGCGGGTTGTCGGCGTCGTCTTCCTGCGGCGGCATCATCAGCAGGATCGCCGCCATCGGACCGAGCAGCGCACCGCCACGGACGTTGTGCTGACGGATGTCGTTCCAGTACTCGCTCGGGCTGAACGACTCGCGGATCACGAGGTAGCCGCCGGGAATGGCCGCGTTGTAGAGGCTGATCTTGCCGGAGAGATGAAAGGCGGGCGAGACGGCGTAGTAGGGCTCGCGGTCGCCGATCAGGTCCGCCGGCAGGATGAGCGGCGACTGGTAGAGCTCGCCCCACGGGACGAGCACGCCCTTCGACGGACCGGTCGTGCCCGAGGTGTAGATCATCGCGGCGACGTCGTAGTAGTCGGGACCGGGCAGGTCGGAGGCCGGCTCGGCGGCGAGGAAGTCATCGCCACGTACGACGCGGAACGGAAGCTCCGGTAGCTCGCCCTCGGCATCCGGTACGACGACGGTCTCCAGGAGGTTCAAGTCGTCGGCCACCAGGGTCAGTCGGTCGACGTAGCGCTGCGCGATGACGACGGTGCGGGCCTGGGAGTTCTCGATCAGGTAGCGCAGCGTCTCACCGCGGTACATGTTGTTCGCCGGTACCTCGAGGGCGCGCAACCAGGAGGTGCCGAGCCAGGCGAGATACGCCTCGAAGGAGTTCGGCAGCATGGTGACGACGTGGTCACCGGTGGCCACCCCGACGGCACGGAGCGCACCCGCCCAGCGCTGGAACTCGGTCTGCAGCTGCGACCAGGTGAGGCTGCGTCCGGCGACGTCGAGCATCGCCGTCTCATCGGGCCGCTCATCGGCGAGTGTCGCGATTCGGTGTGGCAAGACCTTGTCGCGATCGATCACCGGCTTGCTCCTGTCAGTCTGCCGGCCACACCGGCTCCGGGAACGCCGCGTGCTTAGAACCCTTCCACGTCGGCGTGCGCTTCTCCATGAACGACATCACACCTTCGACCGCGTCCGGCTGGGCGCCCGACCACCACACGAGCTTGGTCTCCAACGCCATCGCGGCGTTGCGGTCGCCGTGCTCGAGGAAGCGGTTGATCAACGCCTTCGTGGCGGCGACCGCACCGGGGGCAGTGGTGGCGGCGAGCTCACGGGCGTACTCCTGCGCGACAGCCAGCACCTGGTCGGCGGGATGCGCCGAGAGCGCCAGGCCGTACTCCACGGCATCGCGGCCACTGAACATGCGACCGCTCATGAGCAGGTCGAGGGCGCGCGTGGCACCGACGATGCGCGGAAGCGTCCACGTCACGCTTGCGTCGGGGACGACCCCGCGACGTACGAAGTTGAAGCCGAGCTTCGCGTCCTCAGCGACGAAGCGGATGTCGAACATCGTGGTGATCGTCATCCCGACGCCTACTGCGGCGCCGTTGATCGCCGCTATCACCGGAGTGCGCATCCGCCAGAATCCCGAGCGCTCCGCGATGCGGTCGGAGTCGGTCTTGAAGGTCTCGTCGTGGGTCTTGTGTGCCGCGTCGCCGAACACCTCCTCGGCACCTGCCGAGAGGTCCATCCCCCCGCAGAACGCACGCCCCGCGCCAGTGACGACGATGACGCGGACGTCCTCGTCGGCCTCGCACTTCCACATCGCCTCGTGGAACTCGCCGTCCATCTTCCAGTTGAACGAGTTCAGCTTGTCCGGCCGGTTGAAGGTGATCGTCGCGACGCCGCCGGCGATCTCGACGAGCACGGTTTCGTACGACGACTCGGTCATCAACAGGCTCCTGGTCTGGTGGCTCAGGCCACGGGACGAAACGCGAAGGTCAGGACTTCCTCGCCGGCATCGCTGCGGCGGAACGGCACGATGACCAGCTCCATGTCCATACCGATCTGCAGCGACTCGACGTCAGCGGTCGTCAGCCGGGTCTCGACCTTGACCTCGCCCGGCAGCTCGACGTAGCCGACGCCGTACGGTTCGAACGCTTCGGCTGACTCGGTGCCTGCGTACGGCGGATTCTTCGGCAGGAAGTCTTGGGTCGTGAACGTCCACAACGTTCCGCGTCTCGGCAGCAGCATCTCGTCCATGCGTTCCGATGGGCATCGGGGACAAGTCGCCTGCCGGGGGAAGGTCGTGACACCGCAGTCCGGACACTTCGCGCCGATCAGCTGCGGCTCCTCCGACGGCCAGGTGAACAGCCCCTCGGCCACGGGAACCTGTGCGGTCATCGCCTTCCTTCCACGGTGCGGGAAGCATATCGCGGATGTAAGCCTCTGTTAACATAGCCGGTCTGACCGAGGGGATTGAGATGGGTGAGATCGTCTCCGACTTCGTCGCCGAAAGCGACGCGTTGGGCGCGCTTCTGGCCACCTTGTCCGACGAGGAATGGCTCGCGCCCACGCCGGCGGCCGGTTGGGATGTCCGCGACTCGGTGACGCACATCGCTTTCGCCAACGAGCTTGCGGACGAGATAGCACGGACCGGCCGGAGCGAGTTCATGGAGACCGCTCTCGCGGCGGGCGGCTCCCTTGACGCCTTGGAGCGCGAGCACCTGGAGCGTGGTCGCGGGATGGCGCCGGCAGCGGTGCTGGCCTGGTTCGCAGGGACGGTGCGCAGTCTCGCTGACTCGGTGCGAAGGGTTCCGCGCGGCGAGCGGCTGCAGTGGGGGCCGATGAAGATGAGTGTCACCTCGTTCATGACCGCTCGACTGATGGAGACCTGGGCGCACGGTCTCGACTGCTTCGAGGCGGTTGGTCGCGAGCCCGTCGACACGGAGCGCTTGCACCACGTCGCGCATCTCGGGCTCAGCACGTTGCCATATGCGTTCATGGTTCGCGGGCTGCCTGCCCCCGGCGCGGTCCGCCTCGTGCTCGATGCGCCCGACGGCTCGACCTGGCGGCTCGGCTATGCCTCCGCGCCGACCATCATCGAAGGCACCGCGGGCGACTGGTGTCGCGCCGCCGTACGCCGCGACCGCCGCGGTGAGCGTGCCCGACTCCGCGGGATCGGACCCGACGCCGCCGCGGTCATCGAGAACGCTCAGTCGTACCTCGCCGCCCCGACGTAGCCGACCTCGCGGGTGCCCTAACGGCCGGTGAACCCGGGCTTCCGCTTCTCGAGGAAGGCGGCGATTCCCTCGCGCCCGTCGGAAGCGCCGGCAGAGTTCGAGAGCTCTACCGACTCCACGGCGAGCCGCTCCTCGAATGCCACGTCGTATGTCGTGCGCAACAGCCGCTTCGTGACTCCGAGGGCTCGAGTGGGTGCCAAGGCGAGCCGCGTGACGAGCGCATCGGCGGTCGCGTCCAGGTCCTCGTCGGCGGCGACTGTCGTGACGATGCCGATCCGCTCCGCCTCGTCGGCATCGAGGACGCGGTTCGTCAGTGCGAGCTCCTGCGCCTTCCGCAGGCCGACCAGGCGCGGCAGGCTCCAGCTCGTGCCGCCGTCCGGCGTGAGGCCGATCGCGCTGTAGGCGAAAGCGAACCTCGTCGAGGCCGCCGCGATCACGATGTCCGCAAGGCAGACCAGCCCGAGGCCGGCGCCGGCCGCGGAGCCACGCACGACAGCAACGATCGGCGCATCGAGCCGCGCCAGAACGGCCAGCGCCGCATGCAGTTGCGTGGTCACCTCGCGCAGGTGGTCGGGCAAGCCGTGACCGACCTCGGCGAACGACTTCAGATCCCCGCCGCCGCAGAACGTCGGACCTGCGCCGGACAGGAGTACGACGCGCACCGTGGGGTCGCCGCTCAGCTGCAGCGCGGCTTCGGCGAGCGCCCGCGCGACAGAGAGGTCGATGGTGTTGAGGCGCTCCGGTCGGTTGAGGGTGAGCCGCGCGATCCCCTCCGTCACAGCGACGGTGACAGCGGAGCCGCTCATCGCGGTTGACGCTTCCATGGCTGGTCCTTGTCCGCGCGAGGCTCTGGTGGCAGTCGCAGCACCCGCTCGCCGAGAATGTTGCGCATGATGTCGGTCGTTCCGCCACCGATCGACGTACCGCGCGTCACCAGGTAGCACCGGGCGATGTCGACGTCGTCACGCTCACCCAGCGCTCCTGCGTCACCGCCCATTGCCGTGGGCTGCACCATCTCGTAGGTTCCGGTCAGCAATCCCGCCGGCCCGGCGAGCCGCAGGGCCAGTTCCCAGATGTGCTGCTGGTTGAGCGCCATTGCCAGCTTCGTCGTTGAGTTCTCCGGACCCGGGATGCCGCGCTCCAAGTTCTCCCGCGCGCGCATCGAGGTGAGCCGGACGACCTCTGTCTCCGCCCACAGCTTCAGCAGCTCGTCACGTAAGACCGGGTCGCGATCGACCGGCTCGCGTTCCTGCCAGAGCCGCACGGCTTGCCGGATCGGGCCGCCGCCACGTTCGGTAACGGACAGGCCGGACAGCGCGAGCCGCTCGTTCATCAGCGTCGTCAGTGCAACGGTCCAGCCGTTGCCGACCGGCCCGACGCGACGGCTGTCGGGAATCCGCACGTCGGTGAAGTAGACCTCGTTGAACTCGGCCTCACCGGTGATCTGTCGTAGTGGACGCACCTCGACCCCCGGCGCCGTCATGTCGATCACGAAGTACGTCAGACCTTCATGCTTGGCGGCATCCGGATCGGTGCGCGCGAGAAGCAGGCCCCATCGCGCGATGTGCGCCAGGGTGGTCCAGACCTTCTGCCCGTTGACTACCCATTCGTCGCCGTCGCGTACGGCCGACGTAGACAGCGACGCCACGTCGCTTCCCGCACCCGGCTCGCTGAAGAGCTGGCACCAGATCTCGTCGCAGCGAAACAGCGGTCGAAGCAGACGTTCCTGCAGCTCTTCGCTGGCCCACGTCACCAGCGTGGGGCCCGCCATGCCGACGCCCATGAAGTTGCGGAAGACGTTCGTCGGTGCGCCCAGCGCGCGGAGCTCGTCGTCCACGATCGACTGCAACCGCGGATCGACGCCCAGACCGCCGCGGCCCTCAGGAAACTGCACCCAGGCCAGGCCCGCATCGAACTGCGCGCCCCAGAAGTCCTCGGCGGACATCTGGCCCGGCGGCGACTCGTCGAGAAGCCGTCGGATCGCGTCGGTTACTCGGTCGCGTTCGGCGCTGTCCATAGCTCCTCGAGGCGATACGATGCCGACGGCTGATGTTAACGGCCGTTCGCACGATTTCGCCAGGGCCGACGTACTTCAAGGGGAGCCAGATGACATCGCGCACCGATCGGCGTGGTCATCGCATGTGGGCGACTGTCGTCCTCGGCGCGACGCTCGTTGCCGGCTGCGGCTCGACGATCCAGGAACGAGCCGGCGACACCGTCTCGCAGGGCGGTCAGGGCCTGGCGCCCGTCGTCGCGCCGCCGCAGGTGCCCACCACCGTCACGTTGACGCCAACGACCGGGCCAGTCGTCACGACGGGCCCAGGTGGTGCCGAGACCCCGGGTGCTGCGACGACGGACCTGCCGACGGTCGCGACTTCGGCGGCTGCGACGGCCACGAAATCGTCGCTGGGGGCGCCGTCGAGGGGCGTGACGGCCAAGACGATCACCATTGGGATCCAGACGTTCGAGGGATTCAACAAAGCAGGCGAGGCACTCGGCATCTCGGCGGGTCTCCCGACCGACGAGACCCAGGCGCATGCGCTGCAGGTCGTGAACTACCTCAACAAGCACGGCGGGATCGCCGGACGCAAGATCATCCCGGTCTTCCACGACACGAACATCGATTCGGCCAACAGCTTCGACGCTGACGCGCAGGCCGCATGCTCGGCATTCACCGAGGACCACCACGTGTTCGCCGTGCTCACCCCGGAGGTCTTTGACCACGACACGCTGATGTCGTGCTTGTCGCAACACCAGACGCCGCTGCTTGCCAACAGCGTCAACATCTACGACCAGGCCTATGCCGACCGCTACCCCAATCTCTTCTATGCCCCCGGGGTCGTGTTCGGTGACCGCTGGGGATCGTTCATCAACGCGCTGGTGGCGAAGAACTACTTCCCGAAGACGGCCAAGATCGGCATCGTCCGCGGCACCTGGCCGGAGGATCTCGTCACGACGCAGAAGATCGTCTCCGCTCTCAAGGCCCACGGGCTGACGGTGCGCGACAACGTCGGTGTCGATGACGAGGTCAGTACGCCGGACGTCGCGCACGTGCTCTCGACGATGCTCAGCATCCAGCTGCGCTTCCACACCGAGGGCATCAACTACGTGGTGTTCGAGAAGGGCCCGGTCTTCCCCTACGGGTTCATGGTCGCGGCACAGACGCAGGGCTACTTCCCGCACTACGCGCTGACCAGCCAGGCCAACCTCGACTTCCTGCAGGCCAACGCCTCCAGCCAGCAGACCAAGAATGCGGCCGGCGTCACGTTCACCGGCCTGCCGAGCCATCCGATGGTCAACTCGGCCACCAAGGTCTGCCACTCGATCGGCTCCGGCCTGGGTAGCTACTGCGGTCCGCTGATGCTGCTAGCCGCCGCGGCGAAGCGGGCACCGGTGCTGAACCCGGCCGGTCTCGCGGCAGGAATGAAGGCACTCGGCCGCAACTTCGTGTCCCCGCAAGCGCTGCTGACCGACTTCGCTGCCCACTACCAGGCCGGGGGCGCAGGCATGCGGACGTTCGGCTGGGACGGCGCGTGCCGATGCTTCAACTACACGGGCGGCGTTCAGCGGATCCCGTAAGCCGACGACGACCGGTCGACGCTAGCGACCTCTGCGACCGGTCCGCGGTAGGCCGAGCGCCGCTACGACCATCGCCTCGACCAGACCGGCGAGTGCCTGCCGGTCGAGCGGCGTCTTGCCGCCGACTGCGCCGATGCACAGCGATGCCGCCCCGCGCACCATCACGTGCGCCTCGTCGGGAGTGAGCTCCTTGCGGGTCTGCAGAAGCGCGTCCTCCCACAGCTCGCGATGCCGACGGTCATAGCGGTCGACCCACCGCCGGGTCGACGGCGTGAGATGGCGGCGCTCACGCACCCCCATCACGGTGAGGTCGGGATTCTCGATGGCGAGCGCGACGAAGCTGCGGACCAGGTGGCGCAGCCGCGTCTGCGGATCCGGGTTCTGGTCGACAACGCGGTTGACCTGCTCGACTGCTCGCGCGCCGGCTTCGAGCACCGCGACCTCGAGGATCTCCTGTTTGTTTGCGAAGTGCCGGTAGATCCCAGGGCCGGTGATCCCCGTGGCGGCGCCGATGTCGTTCATGCTCGTCGCGTCGTACCCGCGCTCGTGGAACAGCTTCAGTGCCGCTCGGAGGATCTGGTCGCGTCGCTGCGGACGTCGCTTCGGCGAGCCCGACGCGGGCGGAAGCTCGGGGACCTCGAGTGTGGTGCGCTCCACCGGCCGATCGTAAGCGCTCGTTCACCTTCCGCGTACCGTCACCTCGGCGGTCGATACCTGACGAGGCGTCAGATATCGTCCTGGCGTGGCAAATGAGCGTTCGTACCGCCTCTACATCGGCGGTGAATGGGTCGAGCCCGGCAACGGTTACTACGACGTCGTCAACCCGGCGAACGAAAGCGTGGTCGGACAGGCGCCGGAGGCCAGCAAGCAGCAGGTGTACGACGCTGCTGCCGCGGCGAAGACGGCACTGCCGGGCTGGTCGGCGACCAAGCCAGAAGAGCGTGCCGAGATCCTCAACCGCGTCGTCGACGTCATCGCCAAGCACGCGGACGACTACGCCGAGATCGCGCAGGCCGAGACCGGCGCTACCTCCGCGACCGTCAAGGCGCTGCAGGTCAACGTCGCGATGCAGCGCTTCCGCCGCTACGCGCAGGGCGCGCTCGAGTCCAACCAGATCCCGCTGCCACCGACGGTCAGTGAGAGCACCCCGCTGTCGAAAGGTGGCCTCACCGGCGCTCTGGTGATCCGCCAGCCGGTCGGGGTCGTCACGTGCATCACGTCGTACAACAACCCGTGGGCCAACCCGTCGGGCAAGATCGCGCCGGCACTCGCGATGGGTAACACCCTCGTGGTGAAGCCCGCCCCGCAGGACCCGCTCTCCGTCGTGCTGATGACCGAGGCACTGGAAGAGGCAGGACTGCCGCCCGGCGTCGTCAATCTCATCAACGGCCAGGCGATCGACGTGGGGGAGGCGTCCGTCGACTCGCCGGACGTGGACATGATCAGCTTCACCGGCAGCACCCAGGTCGGCCGCGCGATCGGCTCGGCGGCTGGCGGCCAGATGAAGCGCGTCCTGATGGAGCTCGGTGGCAAGGGCGCGGCGATCGTGTTCGACGACGCGAACCTGCAGGCCGCGATCGGAGCGATCGGGACGACGTTCTCCTTCTACTCCGGCCAGATCTGCACGGCGCCGACCCGGGTCTACGCGCACCGCTCGGTCTACGACAACGTCGTCTCCGGCCTGACGCAGTACGCCCAAGCGCTGAAGGTCGGTGACCCGACGGCGCCCGAGACGGTGGTCGGGCCGGTGATCTCGGCAGTGCACCGGGACCGGATCGAGGCGTACGTCGCCAAGGGCAAGGCCGAGGGCGCCACGCTGCTGGCGGGCGGTGAGCGACCCGACATCGACAAGGGCTTCTATGTCGCACCGACGTTGTTCGCCGACTGTCGCAACGACATGACGATCGTCCGCGAGGAGATCTTCGGCCCGGTCGTGGCGGTCATTCCGTTCGACACCGAAGAAGAGGCGGTCGCCCTCGCGAACGACTCCGACTACGGCCTGATCAACTACGTCTGGACCGCGGACCTCGCCCGCGGCTACCGCGTCGCCAAGCAGCTCCAGGCCGGCACGGTCGACCTCAACACCGTGACGCAGCAGATGGAGGCGCCGTTCGGCGGCTTCAAGCAGAGCGGCGTCGGCCGTGACCGCGGGTCGTTCGGCCTGCACGCCTACAGCGAGATGCAAGCCATCGTCTGGCCCGGCTGATCCACCTTCAGTAGCTCTGCCCACCACAAGAGGAGAGCGCCATGCGCGGCGTTGTTTACGACGGCACCGACTACCAGGTCGTCGATGACCTGTCGGTGAAGGACCCGGGTTCCGGCGAGGTCGCCGTACGGATCCAGGCCGCCGGTCTCTGCCACAGCGACCTGTCGGTCATCAACGGCACCATCCCGTTCCCGACGCCGGTTGTTCTCGGCCACGAAGGCGCGGGCGTGGTCGAGGCCGTCGGCTCGGGCGTGACCACCGTGAAGGAGGGCGACCACGTTGTCCTGTCGACGCTCGGCAACTGCGGCGCCTGCCAGTACTGCGACGCCGGCAAGCCGACGATGTGCCGTTCGACCTTCGGTGGCAGGCCGCAGCCGTTCACCTGGAAGGGCGAGCCGGCGTACGCGTTCGCCAACGCATCCGTCTTCTCCGAGCGCACCGTGGTCAAGGCCAACCAGGCCGTCCCGATCCCGAAGGACGTCCCGCTCGACGCGGCGTCGCTGGTCGGGTGCGGAGTCCTCACCGGCGTGGGTGCGGTGCTGCAGCGAGCTCGCGTGCCCGAGGGCGCGACCGCGCTCGTGATCGGTGTCGGCGGCATCGGTCTCAACGTGATCCAGGGCCTTGCGCTCGCGGGAGCGTCCACGATCATCGCCGTCGACACGAACCCGCTGAAGAAGGACATCGCATCGACCTTCGGTGCGACCCACTTCCTCGAGAGCGCCGAGGCGGTCAAGGACGTCACCCCGAACGGTGTCGACTTCGCCTTCGAGTGCGTGGGTCATGTGAAGCTGATCCGGGCCGCGATCGACCTGCTCGACTGGGGCGGTACCGCAGTCATGCTCGGCGTCCCCGGGTTCGCCGACGAGGCGTCGTTCAACGTGTCGTCGATGTACCTCGACAAGGGGGTGCTCGGCTGCCGGTACGGCTCGTCCCAGCCGCAGCGCGACATTCGCAGGTACGTCGACCTCTACCAGCAGGGGCGACTCAAGCTCGACGAGCTGGTGTCCGCGCGGTATCCGCTCGCCGACCTCCCGAAGGCCGTTCACGCCATGGAGTCAGGCGAACTGGCCGCGCGCGGCGTGCTCGAGATCGCGTAGCCGGTCTTCATGCCGCTGGACATCGCGGCAATCGTCGCGCCCGCTCACACCGCGGTCGTCACGAGCGAATGCCAGAACAGCGTCGTCGGCCGGCAGTCGATGCTGCCGGAGCTGTCCGCGGCGGCCGCGCAGACGGTGGTCCCGAACGGCGCGCGCCTCTGCGCCGCGGCGCGGGTGGCGGGAACTGCCGTCGTGCACTGTGTCGCTGGTCGGCGCCCCGACGACCGCGGCTCGAACTCCAACGCTCGGCTGTTCGGCGCGGTACTGAAGGCACCGGTCGTGCCGTTGCTCGGTACGGCAGCGACCGAGGTCATCGATGATTTCGCCCAAGCCGACAGCGATCTCGTGCTGTCACGAATCCACGGCCTGAGCCCGATGGCGGGAACTGACCTCGATCCGGTCCTGCGCAACCTCGGGGTGTCGACGATTGTCGTGATCGGCGTCTCGGTGAACGTCGCCATCACCAACCTGGTCATGGACGCGGTCAACAACGGCTACCAGACGGTGCTCGTCCGCGACGCGGTCGCCGGCGTCCCCGCGTCGTACGCCGATGCGGTCATCGACAACACGCTCGCACTACTCGCAACGGTCGTCACTACCGACGAGCTTGTCGGTTACTGGCGCTCCGCGCGGTGATCCTGGGAGGACGAGGTGGCGGCCGGTCATCAGTACTACGAGGCGGACGGGGCTCCACTCGACGTGCCCGCCGATCCCGCACGGGTGGTTGCAGCGTGGCAATCACATCGGACGCGCCTGCGTAGCTGGTTCGCCGGCCTTCCGGACGACCGCTGGTCAGCGCCGACGCGCTGCATGGATTGGAACGTCACCGACATCGCGCAGCACCTGCTGCTCGTGACGAACTTCCTCACCTTCACGCTGCACCACGCGCGCAAGCGCCAACCGACGACTGTGCTGCAGGGCTTCGACCCGCAAGCCGGACCGGCGGCGCTGCTCGCCAGCGCACCTGAGCTGTCATCGACGCAGCTCGTCGCCGAGCTCGACGCGATCGACGCCCGCGTTGATGAGGTGATCGCCGAGATGACGTATGACGACTGGTTCGGGCCGGCAGAGGCGCCGCCCGGGTGGGTGCCGGCATACCTCGCGCTCACTCACATGCTGTTCGACTCATGGGTCCACGAGCGCGATCTCATGGTCCCGTCGGGCGAGGTCGTGGTGACCGACGTGTCGGAGGCCTCGGTGGTCGTCACCTACGTCGTCGGTCTGGCCGGCATCGCTCGGGGCGTCGACGAGCGGCCACCGCCGGCGCAGCGGCTCGTGATCAAACCGACCGACGCCGACGGTCCACTCGAAGTGAACGTCGCGCCGGACGGAGTTCGGATCGGGCTGACGGATGCGTCGGCCCAGCCCAACGCCTCGGGCACCTCCGCCGACCTCGTCGACATCGCCACCGGCCGCGAGCCAGGAGGACGACTCGAGCTCGATGGCGCCGCATCGACGTACCTGCGTCGTCTCGCAAGTCGAATGAATTGACGGCGGCGAGCACCCGCCGGCCATCGAGGTCCCTAGCCACTGACCTGACGTCGCACTGATCGGACGTAGGCGTGCAGCGCCAGCCGCTGCAGCATCCGAGCGATCGGACCCGCGAGCTTCATCAATGGTGAGCCCGCACGCGAGAAGGCCGTGATCTCCAGCCACACCTCGTCATCGGCGTCCATCGAGACGATGAAGGACTCCTCACCGATCTCCGGATGGTCAGGGAGCGTGCCGTAACCGAAACCACCGCGGCGTGGTTCGTCCGATGCATAGACGACTCGGCACGGCACCAGAAGCCCGAACGGGCGCCCGATCGCCATGACAACGGTGCGGCCTTCCGTCGCGGGGCCGGTTGCCACTGCACTGATGCCGCAGCCGCGATGCATGTCCCAGCCCACCACGATGTCGACCGCCCGGCGGAATTCGGCATCGCCACGACCGACGGGTCGCCGAAGCCGCATGTGGTGGTAGCCCGAGGGAAGAGCGTCGCGGGTAGCGCCGAGTTCGGAGTAGGTGAAGTCGGCCGACTGGTACTTCGCAAGCAGCGAATCGAGCCGGGAGCTACGAACAAGTCGCACGGACTTAGCGTGCCCCGATCCAGTCGAGGATCATCCTGTTGACCGCTGCCGGCTTCTCGAGGTGTAGGAAGTGACCGGTGCCGTCGATGATCTCGACCCTCGAGTCCTCGGACAGGTGCTTGTCGGTGCCCGCAATGCCCTCGACGAGGAACGCGCCGTCCTCGTTTCCGTGCAAATAGAGCGTCGGGTGTGGTGGTGACTTGTCACCGCCACCGACGGCGAACATCGCGCGGTAGTAACCGATCGCCGCGCTGAGGTTGGCCGGCCCGCGCAGCGCGTCCTTCACATACGGCAGATCGCCGGAGCCGTCGTAGGAGGGCGACCAGTCGGACCACAGCTTCTCGATGAAGATCAGGTCGTCGGCGCTCACGACGATCTCGGCCAGTGGCGTCTGGAACAGCATGATGTAGAAGCTCTGCTTGAGCTGTGCGTAGCGGAAGAAGGCGTTCGTGGCCACGCCGGGCGGTGGCACTGCAATCGTGACGAGCCGACGCCAGTTGCCGGGAGCTGCCGCGGCCGCCGCGTACGTCATCATCGCGCCCCAGTCATGGCCCACCAGCACGGCGTCAATGCCGCCACCGAGTGCGTGGTGCAGCGCGTTGACATCGGCGGACAGGGTGGCAGCGGAGTAGTCGCCATCCGAAGGGACGACGGTGGGTGCGTAACCGCGCAGCCAGGGAGCGACGGCTCGATATCCGGCTGCTGCCAACTCCGGCAAGAGATGGCGCCAGGTGTGCGCGGAGTCCGGGAAGCCGTGCAGGCACAGCGCAAGGGGACCCTCCTCGCCGCAGGTAAGGGCGGCAAATGTCAGGCCATTCGCCTCGACCGTGGTCTGCTTGATCTCCATGCCGGTTCCGTTTCTGACGGGTAGTCAGAGCACAGTACGGTAGGTCTGTGGACCTGCGCTTCTCAGCCGAGGACGAGGCGTTCCGTGACGAAGTGCGGACGTGGTTCGCCGAAAGCCTCGTGGGCGAGTTCGCCGAGCTCGGCGATGCCGGTGGCCCGGGGCGCGAGCACGAAGGCGTCGAGGTACGCCGGGCGTGGGAGCGCGTGCTCGGTGAGGCCGACTGGTCCTGCATCGGCTGGCCGCAGCCGTACGGCCGGGGCGCGACGCTCATGCAGCAGGTCATCTTCGCGGAGGAGTACGCCGCCGCGGGCGCTCCGCACCGGATCAATCACTTCGGCGAGAACCTGCTCGGTCCGACGCTGATCGAGTGCGGCAGCGAGGCGCAGAAGCAGCGATTCCTGCCGAAGATCAAGCTCGGTGAGGAGCTGTGGTGTCAGGGCTACTCAGAGCCCGGTGCCGGCTCGGACCTGGCCGGCGTCAAGACCAAAGCAGTCCGCGACGGCGATGAGTGGGTGATCACAGGACAAAAGGTCTGGACCTCCCTCGCCCACATCGCCGACTGGTGCTTCGTGGTGACCCGGACCGATCCCGACTCGACGCGTCACGTAGGGCTGTCCTATCTCCTGGTTCCCATGGGGCAGGACGGCATCGAGATCCGGCCGATCGTGCAGATGACCGGTGGCGCGGAGTTCAACGAAGTGTTCTTCGACGGCGCGCGCACCGCCGCCGAGAACGTCGTGGGTGAGGTCGGCGACGGCTGGCGGGTCGCGATGGCGACGCTCGGGTACGAGCGCGGCGTCGCGACGCTTGCCCAGCAGATCGGCTTCGCTCGCGAGCTCGACGACGTCATCGAGCTGGCGAAGCGGACCGGCGCGGTCCATGACCCGATCCTCGCCGACCGCCTGACGCAGGCATGGATCGAGCTGAAGGTGATGCGCTACACCGCGCTGCGGATGCTCTCCAACGACAAGCCGGGCGCTGAGGCGTCGGTCTCGAAGCTGCTCTGGGCACCCTGGCACCAACGGCTCGGCGAGCTCGCCATGGCGGTGCAGGGTTCCGCGTCGCTCGAGACCGACGTCGACACCGGCGACCTCGACGAGCTGCAGCGGCTGTTCCTCTTCAGCCGCGCTGACACGATCTACGGCGGGTCCAACGAGATCCAGCGTGACATCCTCGCCCGCCGCATGCTCGGCCTCCCGCGCGGCTGAGATCCTGCCGGGCTGAATCCGGCATTTCGTGCTTTCCTTGGTTGAACGGGGACAGCGACGACAAGGCAGGCGCGATGAAGCAGCTGATGATCGTGGTCGCGACGACGGCCCTCACGGCGGCCGGGGTTGCCTTGCCAGTCGCGGCGAGCGCGAGCCCGCTACATCCTGCCGCGCACCATCACAGGCACAGCGCCACGCAACACAGCGCAAAGCATCACGCCAAGGCGCACGACGTCCAGCGGCACCCCTGCGATGGACTGGGCATCGACATCGCACTCGGTCCGCAGAACATCTGCATCCCGCTCTAACCCGGTTGCGATTGCCATCTGAGCACGCTCTAGGGTGCTCAGATCGCAATGACGCCCGACTAGAGGCGCTCGATGATGGTGACGTTGGCCTGGCCGCCGCCCTCGCACATCGTCTGCAGCCCGTAGCGTCCGCCGGTGCGCTCGAGCTCGTGCAGCAAGGTGGTCATCAACCGCGCGCCGGTCGCGCCGAGCGGGTGGCCGAGCGCGATCGCCCCGCCGTTGACGTTGACCTTGGAGAGGTCGGCCCCGGTCTCCTTCTGCCACGCGAGCACGACGGGGGCGAATGCCTCGTTGATCTCGACGAGATCGATGTCGTCGAGCGACATCCCGGTCTTGTCGAGCGCGTACGCCGTCGCGTTGATCGGCGCGGTGAGCATGTAGATGGGGTCCGCGCCGCGCACCGACATGTGGTGGACGCGCGCCCGCGGAGTGAGGTTGTGCTCCTTGAGCGCCCGCTCCGAAACCACCAGGATCGCGGCGGCACCGTCGGAGATCTGCGAGGACACCGCAGCGGTGACGCGGCCACCTTCGGACAGCGGCTTGAGCGAGGCCATCTTCTCCCGGGTCGAGTCGCGGCGTGGACCCTCGTCGGTGGTCACGTCCTTGAACGGGGAGATCTCGCGCTCGAAGCGCCCCTCGTCGATCGCCTTGATCGCGCGCTGGTGGGACTCGTAGGCGAACTCCTCCATGTCGTCGCGGCTGATGCCCCACTTCTCGGCAATCATCTCGGCGCCGTGGAACTGCGTGACCGGCTGGTCGCCGTACCGCTTGACCCAACCCTCGGAGCCGGAGAACGGGTTGGGGTCTTCGAAGCCGACGTGCTTGGCGGCCTGGAACGCCGCGCCGATCGGGATCATCGACATGTTCTGCACACCGCCTGCGACGACCACGTCCTGGGTGCCGCTCATCACGCCTTGCGCCGCGAAGTGCAGCGCCTGCTGCGACGAGCCGCACTGCCGGTCGATCGTCGTACCCGGCACTTCCTCGGG
>Ga0164242_10000684_pt1 | contig 40929 bp, 28 predicted proteins | sample OricomgcompostMG_FD_108783 | JGI IMG/M metagenome (GOLD analysis project Ga0164242, IMG submission 108783) | Miracle-Growth compost microbial communities from Emeryville, California, USA - Original compost - Miracle growth compost (MG) ... | reverse complement strand
TGTTTTCCTTTCTACCTCCCTTGAACCCCGGTGTTCCCCGTTCCACCACAAAAGCGCTCATCCCATGGGCGTCGCCCCGCTCTCCGGTCCGGGCGATGACCACGGCGAGATCGGCCGACTTGCCATGGGTAATCCAGTTTTTGGTCCCGTTGATCACCCACCGGCCATCCTCCTTGCGCGCGGTGCATTGCATATTGGCTGCATCCGAGCCGGTGCCCGCTTCGGTAAGTCCCCAGGCGCCGATCCATGTTCCGGAAGCCAGCTTTGGCAGATATTGTTGTTTTTGGGCGTCGGACCCAAACTGAAGAATGTGACCCGTACACAAGGAATTGTGTGCGGCCAGACTTAGGCCGATGGCTCCGCAAAACCGCGAAATTTCACTGATCACCCTGACATAATCGGGGTAGCCCAAGCCCGCACCGCCATAGGACTCGGGAACTAAAACACCCATAAACCCGAGCTCCCCCAGCGCGTGGAATAATTCGCGGGGAAATTGTTGTTGCTCGTCCCATTCCATGACGTAGGGCTGGATGTGCTTTTTGCCGAACTCGCGGATCATTTGAATGATCTGCTGGCTCGTTTCGTTGTCCTGGAAATCCATGATTCAGTAAGCTTTTAAGGTACCCCCGCAGGCAAGTTTACATCAATTTTGTCCATTTCCCAATTAAGCGGCGTAAAGGGAAATTCACAAAACAGGGGGAAGATACGCTCGCTGAAACCATTGGCAGCAAAGGCTTAGCTCCGATCGCTGATGAATGGAATTGGATGTTATTGTGCTGTAAAGGAGAATCCTTGTATTTTTTTCAAAACGAGGCCGGAATTTTTCACCCGCGGTTAAGGGCCGATGCCGGCGGTACCGCTTACTCCCTGTGCTTGGTATCGATCAGTATGGTAACAGGCCCGTCGTTGACCAGAGACACCTGCATGTCAGCACCAAATTCACCGGTCTTGACTTCCTTTCCCAGGTCATGACTGAGCTGACGGATCATCTCTTCGTAAAGCGGTAGGGCCACCTGAGGTCCCGCAGCGCGCATATAGGAGGGGCGATTCCCTTTTTTGGTGTAGGCGTGCAGTGTAAACTGGCTGACCAGCAGCAACTCACCGCCTGTGTCCAGCACTGACCGGTTCATGACCCCCTGCGCATCATTAAAAAGTCTCATCTGGACGATCTTTTTGCTTAACCAGGAAATGTCTTCAGAGGTATCGGAACCCTCAATACCGAGCAGTACCAGCAAACCTGCCTGGATGTCGGCATGAAGCGCCCCGGAGATGGTCACCGAGGCATGACTGACCCGTTGGATCACCGCACGCATGGGAAAAGTGTTGATAACCAGGGCAAAAATATTAAAAAATACTCCCCACTTTCATTTTTCCATTTTGAATAAAACATTTCCCGATTGGATCCCGATCTGCAGCCTGCAATGCGGACTTTTGCAGCTGAAATAAGGCCCGAAAAAGGCCGACAACTTAGTTTATCCATGCGCTACATAAAATACTTCGTGGTCTCCGTGATCTTATTGTGCCCCGCTTATTTACTGAAAGCCCAGCCGGGAGCGCTTGCCGGAGAGATTTTGATGCCCGGGGGAGAACCCGCCGCTGGCATAGCCGTATTTTTGGAAGGGACTTCGGTAGGCACAAAAACCAATCCGAACGGGGCGTTTCTGCTGAAGGTTGATCCGGGAAATTACCGGCTTGCCGTACATGCCTACGGCATGAAAGCCACTGCCCTGCCGGTAAATATCAGGTCCGACGATACGACCATTGTGCAGCGTATCCGTCTTGAAAAGCCACGACACCAACTGCAGGAGGTGGTGGTAGAAAGCGAACGGAAGGCATATACTGCTTCGGAAGCTTCTCCTTCTCTGCGGTTGGTCACTCCTTTGCGGGAAGTGCCTCAGAATATCCAGGTCATTACGGCAAAGGCGTTGGATGATCAACAGGTGCTTACGCTGGCCAACGGTGTGGTCCGCAATGTGAGCGGAGCCACCAAGCTGGAGCATTGGGACATGTATACACGAATTAACATGCGGGGTGCCCGGGCTTCCGAATTTAGAAATGGCATGAACATTACCTCGGACTGGGGCCCGTTGTCGGCCGATATGAGCATTGTCGACCGCATAGAGTTTGTCAAAGGCCCGGCCGGATTTATGATGTCCACGGGGGACCCCAGCGGCATTTTTAACATCGTCACTAAAAAGCCTACCGGCCATACCCAGGGGGAAGCGTCCCTGGTCTTCGGAAGCTTTGATCTTTACCGGGCGAGCCTTGATCTGGACGGACATCTTGACCGGTCGAAGAAGCTGCTTTACCGCCTGGATTTAATGGGGCAGTCTCAGAACTCTTTTCAAAAGAACAAGTTCAACAGGCGATATACCCTCCATCCGGTACTGACTTACCGCCTGGATGATAAAACTTCCCTGACCGCTGAATACACCTTTCAATATGCACGAGTTTCCGATGTGGGAATGCCTTATGCCTTCTCAGCCAAGGGATATGCCGATCTTCCCAGGGATTTTTCAGCGTTGGGCTCCAGGCTGGCTCCCACGACGATCAAAGATCAAAGCCTCTTCCTGTATTTTGAACACCGGTTTAACAAAGACTGGAAGCTGAGCCTGCATGGAGCCTATCTGCACTCCGCCCAGGTCGGCAGTTCATTCTGGCCTACCTCTGTGGATTCTGCCGGGAACATGATCCGTACTATTTCCATGTTTGATGCCCTCAATGAATCGAAATTCGGGCAGGCCTTCATGAATGGCCACGTAGAAACCGGGTCAATCCAGCATCAGATCCTCGCCGGACTTGATTTGGGTGAACGCGATAACGTCTATGACTGGGGCCAGTATCATGACCTGGACGATGCGGCTCATCCTTTTAATATTTATCATCCGGTATATGACAATCCTTCAAATGGATTTCCCGACTTTGACCGTTCTATTCCGTTGCGTCAAAGGCCGGAAGCCAGTATAGTGAACCAATCCTATTCTTCCGTATATGTCCAGGACGAGCTCGGATTTTTCCACAATAAAGCCCGGCTTACCGTGGCAGGTAGGTATACCTATGTGAAACAATCGGATTACGGCACGGACTACCATGACTCCAAGATTACCCCCCGTTTTGGCCTGAGTGTATCGGTCGATGACCATACCTCCGTGTATGCGCTGTTTGACCAATCCTTTCTTGCCCAATCCGGCCTGCTTCGGGGCAACCGGTCGCCCAAACCGTTGACCGGAAATAACCTGGAAGTAGGGATCAAAAGAAACTGGTTTAACGGCCTGTGGAGCACCACGCTCTCGGCCTATCGTATTGTGGAGAATGGAAAACTGGTCAGCGACCCGGACACCACCGGAAATTCTGATCATCGGTATTCCCTCCAACTGGGGCAGAATAAGACCGAAGGGATCGAGCTGGATGTGCGCGGACAGATCCTGCCGGGATTGAATGTGATTTTGAATTACGCCTATACGGATTCCTGGATATCCAAAGACCTGGATAAGGATAAGGTAGGAGATCCTATTCCAGGCTTTGCCAAAAACGTGGCTAATGCCTGGATCACTTACCAGTTTCAGCGGGGAGTATTAAAAGGCCTCGGGGTGTCTGCCGGAGAGGTCTTTCAGGGGGACCGCAGCACCTGGGACTGGGGGGCCGCCAATCAAATGGCGCTTCCTGACTATTTGCGGACCGATGCGGGCATTTTTTGGAAGCACAACCGGTTGAAAGTGAATCTGACGGTGAACAACCTGATGAACAGGTATCTGTACTCTGGCTCTCCCTACGGCGAGTTTTATTACTGGCAGGCGGATGCCCCCAGGAATTTCAAACTGGGGTTCACCTATCAGTTTAAGTAAAAATCCTTCGGCCAAAACCAAGATGAGGTATGCCCATTAATCCGAAATCCAAAATAAACAGGATAATCACCTGGCTGCATTTGTGGCTGGGGCTAATTTCCGGGATTATTGTGGTCATCGTCAGCCTCACAGGTTGCTTGTTTACCTTTCAAAAGGAGATCACCGAATGGGTCCACAAAAAGGAACTGTTTATTACCCCGCCCCCCGAGCATGCCCCAGTGCTTTCTGTGGAGGTCCTGACCCGGAAAGCGGAGCAGGTCCTGGGACCGGGCAAGCCGGTTACCTATATTACCGCTTATGCCGATCCACGACGGGCGTGGGAGTTTATGGCCTATAAAGAAGGGGATCCTGATGCGTTTACTTTTCCGGGGGAAGTGGCCTGCTATGCATCTGCCTTTGTCAATCCCTATACGGGGGAAGTCACCGGGACGATCGATTACATGCACAACTTCTTTGTGATCGTCAAATATATCCATTGGAGTCTTTACCTCAGTACCAAATACGGGCAACCCATTGTGGGATGGGGGACATTAATTTTTGTGATCAGCCTGATCACCGGAGTGGTGATGTGGTTTCCCAAACGATGGAATAAGGCAGAAAAAAACAAAAGCTTTAAAGTGCGGTGGAAGGGGACCTGGAAAAGATTAAATTATGACCTGCATAATGTGCTGGGTTTTTACGTGGTGTTAATCGCGCTGATCCTGGGACTTACCGGGATGGTCTATTCCTTTTCCTGGTTTTCCAATGCGGTCTATGCCACGGCCAGTTTAACGACCACCCCACCGCCTGTGCCGGATTTCCGGTCAGATAGCGCAGCTGCGATCACCGGAATGCATCCGATGGACAAGGCCCTGGCTGCCGCACGGGCGAACTATCCGCAAGCCAAAAGGTTCCTCATTGAACCACCGGCTTCTCCCGATGCACCTCTGGTTGTGGATGCCTACAACCAGCACGAAGTCTATTACGACGTCAATACGCTATACTTCGATCAGTATTCTGCCCGACCATTAGGCACCGACGCCTTTGCAAACAAGAATAACGGAGAGAAGCTGATCTATATGAATTATGACATTCATGTGGGAGCCATCGGTGGGCTTCCCGGGAAAATCATTGCCTTTCTGGTCAGCCTGGTTTGCGCAAGCCTTCCCATCACCGGTTTTATAATCTGGCGGGGGAAAAAGAAAAAAAGGGCGGCTCCTGTCCGGCCCGCTTCCAAACGCCAATTGGTGCGTGCCTAAAGGCCCCGCCGCAGAGGGCTTTCAGGCATGCCAGATCACTTTGTCGGTAAGCGGTATCCGGCGTTCTCCCCCCTTCGCGGGTTGGTCACTGTAGCCGAGATAAAGCAGACCGGTAACCCGTTCGTCGGCGTCCAGCGCGAGGTGTTGTTTTAAAGCAGGATGGTAGGTCATTCCCCCGGTGCTCCATATGGCGGCGATATCCAGAGAAGCGGCGCCCAACAGGATATTTTCGGTGGCCGCGGCCACTGCCGCGAACTCTTCCTGGTCGGGGATTTTCTCCTTTCCTCCCCGTTTCATCACCACCACAATAAGATGAGAGGCGCGTTGGGCTGACAGGATCAGCTTGTCGTATTTGGCTTGCTGCCTTTTTTGTTCCGGGACATGAGTCCAGTAAAGTTCCGCATGGATTTTTCCGAATTCTTCCAGGGCTTCATCGGTGTACACCCTGAACCGCCAAGGTTCCGTATGCCCGTGGTTAGGTGCCCAGTCCGCCAGTTCCAGCAGTTGCCAGATTTGCACATCGGGAATCTTTTGCCCATTCATCATGGGCGCTTTGATCGTACGCCGTTGGCGGATCAGGCGACTCAAACAATCAAAAGAAGTGTTCATGGGGCAAAGCTATACTATGGGTGAAAATTAGGTGCTGCGGCAAAGATAAGTCCAAAGTTCGCCCTGTCGGACGGATCCTGATGTCTTCCCTCAATTGTCTACCTTTGGTTAGCACAATATCGGTATATGCACCCCGCGCCCGACATATCTTCAGAAATCCGCTTTCGTACTGCACGAAGCAGCGGTAAAGGAGGCCAGAATGTCAACAAGGTAGAGACCATGGTGGAGGGTATCTTTGACATTGGCGCTTCGATGCTGCTGAGTGAGCAAGACAAGCAGCTTCTTTTCAGTCAGCTGGCGCACCGGATTACCAAGTCAGGCCTGCTGCAGGTCCGTTCAAGAGCGGCGCGCACCCAGCTGGCCAACAAAGAGGCGGTCAGTGACCGCATGAATGCCCTGGTACGCCAGGCCTTGCAGCCCCGCAAAGTCCGGAGGGCCAGCCGCCCGACGGCCGCATCCCGGGAGAAAAGAATCCAGCAGAAAAAGCAATTGTCCGAAAAGAAACAGGGCCGCAGAAAGCACTGGGACGGTTAAAAGACCAGGCGAAAGGAAGTGCCTTTGCCCTCCAGGGTATGGACTTCAATTCGGCCCTGGTGCAACAGCATGATCTGTTTACACAGGCTCAACCCTATGCCGTTGCCGTTTTTCCTTGTGCTGAAAAATGGCACAAAGATCTTATCCACCAACGCCTCGGAAATTCCCTTTCCATTGTCGATCACCGAGATCACAGGCCTGCCTTCTTCATGGCCGCCCGAAAGACTGATGCGGGGACCGGGACTTTCTTTCACGGCTTCCGTCGCATTGATGACGAGATTGATCAATACCTGTTCCACCAGGTTGCGATCGGCCTCCAGGGTAAGGGAAGGATCATGCAGGATCAGATCGATTTCAATATTCTTTCGGGCCAGTGTAGGCTCCATCAGCTGGTAAATGTTTTCAAACAGGTCCCTGACAAGAAAGGTCGTCACCTGGAGGTCCGTGATCCGGCTTAAATTCCGGTAGGTCTCTGCAAACCGGGTCAGCCCTTCGCTTCGGCGTTTGATGGTATCGATCCCTAACTCCAGGTCGGCCAAAGCCGTTTTCGGGGCAGCAGTGTCGGGATGGGACAAAGACACGCGTACTCTTTTTTTCAGGGTATCCGCCAGCGAGGCGATGGGGGCCACAGAATTCATGATCTCATGGGTCATCACATTGAGTAACTTTTGCCAGGCAAGCGATTCGGTCTCGTCCATTACCTCGTTGACGTTCTGAAAAGCGATCAGGTGATAGAGTTTTCCCTGGGTCTGGAAAGCTGTGGCGGTTAATAATACCTTGATCAGGCTGTTTTCTTTTTTCAGGGGAATTACTTTGCTTTCACCCGTTTTTAGTGCGGCCAGCTTGGCATACAGAGATTCGTCGCGTTTTTCCAGGTCGCCGATGTACTTCAGGTAAGGAAGACCAATGAGCTTTTTCAGTGATTCGTTCATCCACAAAACCTCTCCTGTTTGTGCCTCAAAGGAGAGGATGCCGGTGTTTACCAATTCAAGAATTTTCTGCAGGTATTGATATTGTGTTTCTTTTTCCCGGCTGATGGACCGGAAGGTATTGTTGATCTCGTTAAAGCCCTGGCGAAGCATGCGGATTTCCGGAGAGGCATTTTTCCAGCCAAAATTTCGGGTGAAATCCCGGTAGTGGACCGCTTCGATGAACTGTTGCATTTCGCGGCGCACCCGGACCTGATCGCGCCATATATACCAGGCTTCAATCAGTGCCACGGGGGCGGTACATGCCCCAAGCATCCACTGCTTTTTCAGAAGCAGAAATGCCAGCGCCAGGAGCGTGCCGAATAAAAGCAGGATCCGGAAAAACAACTTCCAGCCGTGGTGCTTAAATATCATATTTATTCAGTCGGCGATACAGCGCGGTACGGGTTAATCCCAGCTCTTTGGCAGCCCGGGTGATGTTCCCGTTATTTTTTTCGATGACTTTGAGGATGGCGTTTCGTTCGATCACGCCCAGGTTGGTCTCCTCCTCGCCCGGCATGCCTGCATAGGATTCGATCGGCGAAAAAATGATGTCTTCGGCGGCCAGGACATCGCTTTCTGCCATGATCACGGCCCGCTCGACGATATACTGCAGTTCCCGCACGTTACCGGGGAAGGCGTATTTGCGCAGTTTCTCCAATGCCTGATCAGAAAACTCCAGGCTCGGCTTGAGGTATTTTTCCCCATACACCTGGGCGAAATGGCGGGCCAGAAGCACCACGTCGCCCTGGCGCTCCCGCAGCGGCGGAGCGGCGACCTCTATGGTGTTGATGCGATAGATCAGGTCCTTGCGAAACCGCTTTTCGTCCGACAGGGTGGCGAGGGGAAGATTGGTGGCGCAGATCAGCCGGATATTAATCGGGACCGATTCATGAGAGCCCAGGCGGGTTACCTGCCGGTTTTGCAGCACAGTCAATAGCTTCGCCTGTTGCTGCAGGGAAATATTTCCGATCTCGTCCAGAAACAGCGTGCCCCCCTCGGCGAGTTCAAAGCGGCCAATCCGATCTTCGTGGGCATCGGTAAAGGCGCCCTTGCGATGGCCGAAGAGTTCGCTTTCAAACAGTGTACTGGTCAGGGCGCCGACGTCTACTTTGACAAACGGCTTGTCTGCCCGGAGCGAATAGCCGTGAATGGCCCGGGCAATCAAATCTTTTCCCGTGCCGTTCTCTCCCAGAATGAGGATGTTGGCATCGGTGGGCCCTATTTTACGAATCTTGTGGAAAATATCCTGCATGACCTCGGAGTGGCCCAGCAGCTCGTTGCCAATCAGGTCCACCTGGGACTCATCAGAGGTCATCTGCGCCGAAGGAGATTTCTTCCTCAGCACGTCCCGAAACGTAGCCAGCAGTTTTTCATTATTCCACGGCTTGACGATAAAGTCGTCCGCTCCTTCTTTAAGCGACCGCACCGCCAGGTCGATATCGCCGTAAGCGGTGACCAGGATGACGGCCAGATCCGGACGGAGGGTTTTGATCTTTTTGAGCCAGAATAATCCTTCGTTTCCCGTATTGGTGGCACTGTTAAAGTTCATATCCAGCAATACGATCTGAAAAGAGTACCGGGAAAGCCAGTCCCGGATATGCTCGGGATTTCTTTCGGTGATGATTTCCGCCGCCTCGGTTTTCAACAGCATGCTGACTGCAGTCAGTACGTCGGGGTCGTCATCTATGGCCAGTATACGGGCGGATCTTAATTGCATATGTCACGTTTTCAGTGTCCCCGGTGGGGTCGGGGCGAGTGAGCCGTTTATATGATCGTCCAGTGACCTCCATACGACGTGGTTGCATAGATCCACTGGCGGGATGCGATAGCAATTTACCGGCACAGGAAGCCGTCTAGCCGCCCTGCAAGTATACCATAATTTTCCTGCTCCCGTCAAAGTTTTTACCCACAGCGGCTGAAGACCCGTCGGGCACTGTATCAATACCGGACAGGCGGTGTATCGCAACCGAACACAACGTAAAGGAAATGATGTATATTAACCTAAGGAATAATAGGTTACAATATTGGCACGGCTTATATAGATAGGGGTAAAAAAGAAATTTCCGTGGATAGAGTTATACCGAAGAAAAAATGGTCCCAAAAGCGGCTTCTGACCATTGCCGGAATAAGCGCCCTGGTGCTGTTGATCGCTGCCAGCATTTATTTTACCAGCGGTAAATCAAGGTTAAATGTAGAGACCGACCGCCTCACGATCAGTACGGTCGACAAAGGCCCCTTCCAGGAAACCATTCCGGTCAATGGCGTGGTGCTCCCGCTGACCTCGATTTACCTGGATGCCCAGGAGGGAGGCCGGGTGGAAGAAAAGTACGTGGACGACGGCACCATTATGAAAAAAGGCGAGCCGATCCTGCGGTTGTCTAACACGGACCTGGAACTGGAATTGGTCAATCAGCAGACCAGTGTATACAACCTGTTGACCCAAATGCAGATATCGCGCAACGCTGCCCAGCAAAACTTCATCACCAATCAGAACCTGATGACGGACGCGGAGAATAACCTCAAGGAAGCTGAGCGAATCTATAAACTGGACAAGCACCTGTTTGAAGAAAAGGCAATCGGATCCCAGGAATACCAGAAAGCGGTAAATGACTATCATTACCAGCTGCAAAAAAAGAAACTCATGCAACAGAGTCTCCAGCGTGATTCGGTGACCAATGCCATCCAGGCCGAGCAGGCCAAGCAAGCCTACGAAGGATCCCAGGATGCGCTTCGGCTGATGCGCCAGAAGGTGGGAGACTTGATTGTCCGCGCGCCGGTGGACGGGCAGTTGACTTCCCTCGATGCGGAGATCGGGGAGAGCAAAAATAAAGGAGAGCGACTCGGCCAGATTGATGTATTGGGCGGATTTAAAGTACGGGTGGATGTCGATGAACATTATATCTCCCGGATCTATACAGGACTCAAGGGGGACTTTTCCTTCGCCGATTCGGCCTACGAATTGCAAATCAAGAAAGTCTATACCCAGGTTACCAATGGTCGCTTCCAGGTAGACATGGAATTTACCGGAGATGTGCCTAAGGGCATCCGGCGCGGCCAAACCCTGCAGATCCGGCTGGCGCTGAGTGACGAAACCCAGGCGATCCTTTTGCCCAAAGGTGGATTTTACCAGCAAACAGGCGGAAACTGGATCTTTAAGGTGAGCAAAGACGGGCATTCCGCTTACAAAGTCAATATCCAGCTGGGGCGCCAAAATCCCGATTATTATGAGGTATTGGAAGGATTAGCTCCGGGGGACCGGGTGATCACCAGCAGTTATGAAAATTACGGAGATATACAGGAACTTATCTTAAAATAACCTATCGGATCACGGGATCGGGGGGCCACCGTCGGCGCATACCAGACAGCATACAACAATCATGTGGACTAATTATTTGAAAACGGCATGGATGAACCTGAGAAAGCATCAAGTTTTCTCCCTGATCAATATTGCCGGATTGTCCATAGGCATTACCGTGTGTATAGTGATTGTCCGGTATGTACAATATGAATGGAGCTTTGATCGGTTCAACGCCCATGCCGACCGGATTGCCCGGATTGTGTTTAATGCCAATATGAATGGGGGCAAGATCAGTGAAAGTAATGTGATGCCGCCGGTGGCGGGAGTCATGCAGCGGGAATTTCCCGAAGTAGAGACGGCGACGCGGTTGATGCAGTTCGGCACGCCGAAAGTGTCTCATGGAACCCGGGTGTTTCGGGGGAACGAGGCGGCCTTTGTGGACCCCAACTTTTTTGATGTCTTCACCTTCCAGTTTATTTCCGGCAATCCCCGGACCGCCCTGCAGCAACCGCATAGCGTGGTGATCACCCAGGCTGCCGCGGAAAAGTATTTTGGTCGTGAACAGGCTCTGGGTAAGACTCTGGTGTTGAATGACCAGCCCACTGCCTATCGAATTACCGGTGTGATCCAGGCGTGGCCTGCCAACGCCCATTTCCACTTTGACCTCTTGGCTTCTCTCACCGGGTGGCGGGACGCGTCCTCGGACTCTTGGATGACCTCCGGATACTATACCTATTTGTTACTGAAAAAGAGATCGGATCTCGCCGCGCTCCAGGCGAAGCTTCCGGGTATGGTGGAAAGATATATGGGCCCGCAGATCCAACAACAAATGGGGTTAACGCTGTCTCAATTTCATACCCAGGGCAATGCATTGGGTTTTGCGCTTCAGCCCCTGACGGCTATTCACCTGCATTCGCATACCACTACAGAACTGGAACCGGGAGGCAATGTCACTTATTTGTATATTTTTTCGGCCATTGCGTTGTTCATGTTGCTGGTGGCCTGCATCAACTTTATCAATCTCTCCACGGCAAGCGCTTCGGGGCGTGCCAAAGAAGTCGGAGTCCGGAAGGTTATTGGGGGAAGCCGCTTTGCCCTGGTCAAGCAGTTTTTGCTGGAGTCGGCCTTGCTGGTGTTTGTCGCGCTTGGCTTGTCGGTGCTCTTGATCTATGTTTTCCTTCCCTGGTTTAACCGGTTTTCAGGAATGGATATTCCGGAAGGCTTAGACCTGTCACTTGCCTGGGAACTGGTTATCCTGGGTGTTGTGGTAAGCCTGGGCGCCGGCTTGTATCCGGCCTTCTTCCTGTCTTCGTTCCGGCCTATTGCCGTGTTGAAAGGGAAGGTCGGTTCCGGCCGGAAATCTCTGGGTCTGCGTAGTGGCCTGGTCGTATTCCAGTTTTTTATTACGGTGGGCCTGATCATTGCCACCCTGGTGGTCTGGCAACAGATGCGTTATATCCAGCACAAAAACCTGGGCTACGACAAAGCTCAATTATTGGTACTGCCTAATTCATATGCCTTGGGGCCCCATGAGGAGGTATTTAAGCAAGAGATGCTCAGAGATCCCAGAGTAGTCAATGCGACGGTTTCTTCCTATAGGCCGGCCGGCCCGAGCAACAGCAACAATACGCTGGCTTTTCCCCAGGGACATGACGACCAGATGCTTAGGGCGGTCGAGTATCACGTGGACGAACAATATATTCCCACGCTGGGTATGCAGATGGCAAGCGGGCGAAATTTTTCCTCCTCGTTTGGCGAGGATTCCACAGCCATGGTGATCAACGAAAGTGCCGCCCGGACCTTCGGTTGGAGTAATCCTGCGGCCGTGGGGAAGATTTTGATCAATGCCAGCAGCGTGCCCCACGTTCCCTATCACATCATCGGGGTGGTTCGCGATTTTAATTTTAAATCGCTCCATGAACCCATCACCCCCCTTTTTATGGTACTGGATCGGGAGTCAGGACTGATCTTTAAGGTGCATACTTCAGACATCCGGGGACTCCTTGCTCATATGAAAGACCGGTGGCAAAGCCTGGGGGCTGCCGAGCCGTTTCGGTTCAATTTTATGGACCAACTCTATAATGATACCTATGCCTTGGAGGGGCGGACAAGCATGCTGCTTAACCTCTTTGCCGTGCTGACCATCCTGGTGGCCTGCCTCGGCTTGTTTGGGCTGGCTACCTATAGCGCCGAACAACGAGCCAAAGAGATCGGCATCCGCAAGGTGCTGGGGGCTACTTCCTTCCAGATGGTGAAGATGCTTTCCGGCCATTTTTTGCGGTTGGTAGGACTCGCCTGTCTGGTGGCTTTTCCCCTGGCCTACTGGGCCATGCACAAATGGCTGCAGGGATTTGCCTACAGGATTAATCTCAGCGGATGGGTATTTGTGGAAGCCGCAGGTATTGCCTTGTGTATTGCCTGGAGTACCGTAAGTGCCCGGGCACTGAAAGCAGCCATGACCAATCCGGTGAAAAATCTTCGTACAGAATGAATCGAGCAATAACCAAGTAATCCGCCCGGCTGCCGATAATCCCGTAAAGGGCTGCACCGATGAAAAAGAAAAAAAGGAGTCTTGAAAGGAAGAGGCAGCTGACTGAATCTTAAAACAGAATGATGTTCAGAAATTTTATCCAAATAGCCATCAGAAACCTTTGGAAGCACAAAGCGTTCTCTGCCATCAGTATCGTGGGGTTGGCGTTGGGCCTGGTGACGTGCCTGTTGATCGTTTTATTCATCAGAGACGAACTCAGCTATGGCCGTTTCCATGTGCATGCGGATCAGATCTACCGTATAAATGCGGATATTGACGTCAACGGCACCGTTTTTAAAGACCGGGTAACTCCCGCCGCCCTCGGGCCGGCTTTGCGGCATGACTTTCCCGAAATCGCTGAGGTGGCCCGCATTAAAAGAGAAGGTAAGGTGACGGTACGCCGAGGAGATAAGACTTTGATCGCCTCCGATTGTTTTTGGGCTGATTCGACCCTGTTCGACGTCTTTACCCTGCCTATGGTGGCAGGAGATCCCCGGACGGCGCTAATCGAGCCTCACACGATAGTCCTCTCGGCGTCCACAGCCGTTAGAATATTCAACCGGACTGATGTCGTCGGAACAACCCTTGACCTGGAGGGTACCCCTTATCGGATTACCGGAGTCATCCGCGATATGCCGGCACAGTCCCATGTGCACTTTAATCTGATCAAAGCCATGAGCGGATTCCAGCCGAGTCGCTCGGATTTTTGGCTCAATAATAATTTTGATACCTATGTGTTGGTTCGCCCCGGCACCCACCGGGAAGATATCGAAAAGGACCTGCAGCAGGAAGTAAAAAGGCACGTAGAACCACAACTGCAAGGGTATATCCACAGTTCGTTGCAGGATATCGGGGAAGCAGGTGGCCACTACAGGTTTACTGCCATGCCGCTTACCAAAATCCATTTGTATTCCACGCTTACCAGTGAACTGGAACCCACAGGGAGCATCCATACGCTTTATCTTTTCATGGGGATTGCATTTTTGATCCTGCTGGTAGCCGGCGTCAACTTCACCAATCTGTCTACTGCCGGCGCCATGCGCCGGTCCAAAGAGGTGGGGATCAGAAAAGTGCTGGGGTCCAGGCGTTCGGGCCTTATCTACCAATTTCTGTCCGAATCGGTCATGGCCAGCCTGTTGGCGATGCTATTGGCGGTGCTCATTGCCGGGATCCTGCTTCCTTATTTTAACCAGATGTCTGGCAAGGCGATACCCTTCTCCGCAGTGGTGGCCCCCGGAATCATCGGGCTGTGGCTTGGTATAACCGTCGGTGTGGGTCTTTTGGCGGGCGTATATCCGTCTGTGGTGCTTTCTTCCTTTGCTCCTGTCCGGGCACTGAAAGGAAAATGGTCGGGAGGTAATCGGGGGAACCGGCTGAAAAATGGCCTGGTCGTATTTCAATTTGCCACAGCGATGATTTTGATTGTGGGCACCCTGATGATCTACACTCAGCTGCATTATATCCAGCATAAAAAGCTGGGCTATGACCGGGCACATGTATTGGTGATTGACGATCTGTACGCGCTGGGATCCCATGCGGCTTCTTTTAAGCATGAGGTGCTTCAGATGCCGGGGGTAGAAGCCGCCACGATGGCCGGGACATTTCCCACCTCGCTCATCTATGACCGGGAGGCTTTTTCTCAAAGTGCTGCCGGAGATGCGCACCAAACAGCCATATTGGGACATTGGGAAGTGGATGAAGACTACATGCCGACCTTAAAGATGACGATGGTCCGGGGAAGAAACTTTTCTTCGCAGATGCCTACGGATTCCTCCGCGCTGATCATCAATCAAACGGCGGCCCGGATGCTCGGCCTTACTGATCCTTTGGATAAGACCCTATACCTGAAAGGCAGCGACCATACCAGCTATCCGGTGCATATTATCGGGGTGGTGAAAGATTTTAATACCGGCTCGTTAAGAAACCAGATCGCGCCCCTGGCTTTCAGCCTGGCAGACAATCCGGGACGAATGGCCATTCGTGTACATACCGACCGCCTGGCTGCGGTGATCGACCAGATCAAAATTAAATACCAGCAAATTGCGACGCTGAGGGGACAGCCGTTCGTCTATTCTTTTATGGACGATGATTTTGATCACCTCTACCGGTCGGAACAGCGTATGGGATTGTTGTTTATTTATTTTGCCTGTTTTGCCATAGGCATCGCATGCTTGGGACTCTTCGGACTGGTGACATTTTCAGTAGAACAGCGTACCAAGGAGATAGGTGTTCGCAGGGTTTTGGGGGCGACGGTACCCGGACTGGTTGCCTTGTTGTCCCGGGATTTTTTGAAACTCGTGGGGATATCTATCATTCTTGCCGTGCCGGCCGCGTGGTGGGGGATGCATGTGTGGTTGCAGGGATTTGCCTACAGGACGACCCTGCATGGATGGATTTTTCTGGTGGCAGGTGTCCTGGTAACCTTAATTGCCTTTGGCACAGTGGGCGCCAAAGCTGCCCGTGCCGCCATGGCGAATCCGGTAAAAAGCCTGCGAACGGAATAAACAGAGAAGAAATCACTTTTAATATTCATACTGAAACAAACGTCATGACAGACAAGATCAAAGCAAACGATATGATCAGGATTACGGACCTGGAAAAGACTTACAGGACCGAAGAAGTGGAGACCGTAGCCCTCAATAAACTTTCTCTCTATGTGAAAGAAGGAGAATTCGTAGCCGTAATGGGTCCTTCCGGATGTGGGAAGTCCACCCTGTTGAACATACTGGGTATGCTGGATGACCCGGATAGCGGCAGCTTTTTGTTCAACGGAGAGGAAATCGCACAGTACAATGAGAGAAAACGGGCTAATTTGAGAAAGCGTAATATCGGGTTTGTCTTTCAGAGCTTCAACCTGATTGATGAGCTAACGGTATATGAGAATGTCGAGCTGCCGCTGATCTATACAGGAGTAAAAGCTTCGGAGCGCAAAGGCCGCGTGGAAGAAGTGTTGGACAAGATGCAGATCATGCACCGGAGAAATCATTTTCCCCAACAGCTCTCCGGAGGACAGCAGCAACGTGTGGCCATCAGCCGGGCGGTCGTCAACCAACCTAAGCTGATTCTGGCTGATGAGCCCACCGGTAACCTGGATTCCAGCAACGGCAATGAAGTCATGCAATTGCTCACCGATCTCAATTCGGCCGGCACCACCATTGTGATGGTGACGCACTCCGAACATGATGCCAAGTTCAGTCATCGGATCATCCGAATGCTGGACGGACAGACCGTCACCGAAAACTTGTTGGTTTGAATAGAGTGAGCCGTCTTGGGGCAATAAGCCCCTGAGGATTGCCCCTTAGTCTTAATATCCGATAAATATCACGTACCATGATCAGGAATTATCTGAAAACAGCCCTTCGAAACCTTAAAGCGAACAAGTTTATTTCCTTTAGCAATTTGTTCGGCATCACCATCGGGTTGACCTGCTGCATGCTTATCCTTTGCTATGTGCTCGGAGAGCTTAAGTATGATCGGTTTAAGGAATCGGAGAATATCTACCGGGTTACCCGAAGCTTCAATACTTCTTCGGGTACGGTAAGCCTGTATCTTGGTGCGGTCGCTCCTGTGGTAGGTCCTCTGCTGCAAAATGATTTTCCGGATATCCGTGAAATAACCCGCCTGTTGCGGGCGGGCACAGTGACCGTTCAATATGAAGACAAGGTGTTTAACGAGGATGAAGCGTACTTCGGCGACCCCCATCTTTTTGATTTTTTCACCGTTCCCGTCATCCAGGGCAGTCCCCGGTCGATCCTCACCGAGCCGTTTAGCATTGCGCTTACCCCGGAGCTGGCACGGCGGTATTTTGGCAATCAGAACCCGGTAGGGAAAATGGTGAAAGTCAACAATCAATTTCTTTTTAGGGTAAGCGGTATTTTTCAGGATTTTCCTGCGCAGGCTCATTTGCATCCACAAATGCTGCTTTCTTTCAGCAGCCTGAACGACACGGCTTTATACGGCAAGCAGAAACTGGCCACGAGTTGGGACAATAATGCCTTTTACACGTATTTGCTTTTTCCGCCGCATTACCCTGTGAGCCAGGTCGAAAAGCAATTTCCCGATTTTTTGAATAAACACTTTCATCCCGAGGCTTCCAAAAATACGGCATTGCACCTGCAGGCTTTGCGGAATATCCATTTGCATTCTCACCTGGACAGTGAAATCGAAGAGAACGGCAATATTACCACGGTGTATATTTTTTCGGCTATCGCGCTTTTCATTCTTTTGATCGCCTGCATTAATTACATGAATCTCGCTACGGCCAGATCGATGTTGCGGGCCAGGGAGATCGGCGTGCGCAAGGTGATCGGTGCGGGACGGCGGGAGTTGATTTTTCAGATTCTCGGAGAATCAATCCTGCTCACTTTGATGGCGCTTATCCTGGCCTTGGCGCTCACCTGGCTGCTACTGCCCTGGCTGGAAGGGCTGGCTGACCGCACACTTTCTATGCAGGTGTTGTTTCAGGGACCGATGATTGTATGCTTGGTCTTGCTGCCGTTGTTGGTGGGTCTGCTGAGTGGGATTTATCCGGCTCTTTTTATGGCGGCCTTCAAACCCGTAACCGTATTGAAAGGCAAGGCCAAGATGGGTTCCAAAACGGTGTCTTTACGAAAATCCCTGGTCATCCTCCAGTTTACGATTTCGATCGTCCTGATTATTGCGACTGCCGTGGTATTCCGGCAACTGCGTTATGTGCAGAACACTTCCATGGGTTTTGATAAGGAACATATTGTCACGCTGAGATACAGCTCGCAGCTCAACCACAACTATCTCGCATTTCGGGAAGCGCTGCTACGTAACCCGGGGGTGAAAGATGTGTCCGTTTCATCCCGAATCCCTTCCGGCCGGTTGCTGGATGAAATGGGACTGAACGCCTTTGCCGGCGATTCGGCGACTTCCGGCGACATCAGTTTGAAATATGTGGTCGTAGACGACCGTTTTATTCCGACCTACGGGATCAAGATGGCAGCCGGCCGTAACTTTGCCCCGAGGGAATATCCAACGGACAGCTCCGGGTTTGTGATCAATACCGTCGCAGCGAATATGATGGGGTGGACAAATCCTGAACAGGCCATTGGGCAGAATATCGAGTACGGAGACCAAAAAGGAAAAGTAATCGGGGTGACCCGGACCTTTCATTTTGAGTCCATGCGCGAGCAGATTATCCCGCTGCTAATGATGATGGATCGGTTTCGCGCCCAAAGAATGGGTAATATTTCGATCCGCCTGGGCGCGGGAGATCCTAAACCTGCGCTGGCCCAGATCCAGAAAGTCTGGCAGGACTTTTTGCCCGCGACACCATTTAATTATGTGTTTTTAGATGCCCGCTTTGCCCGCTTGTATGCTTCTGAACAGCACCAGGAATCACTCTTCATGATTTTTTCGATCATCGCGATTTTTATAGCCTGCCTGGGATTGTTCGGGTTGTCCGCCTTTACAATTTCCCAACGCATCAAAGAAATCGGGATCCGCAAGGTGTTAGGCGCAAGTGTCTCAGGCATTGTCGGGATGTTGTCGTTGGATTTTCTGAAGCTGGTCGGCATTGCCGCGTTGATCGCCCTGCCGGTAGGTTGGCTTTGCATGCAGCAGTGGCTGCATGGTTTCGCTTATCATATTGCAATTCCCTGGTGGCTCATGCTTTGCGCCGCTCTGTTGGCTCTGGCGGTGGCGTTGCTCACCATAGGGATCCAGGCTATCGGAGCTGCCCGGACCAATCCGGTGAAAACCTTACGCAGTGAATGATCTTTTGTCCAATTAATACAGGCCGCCAGGGCCCGTCCGGGAAGCAGTTTAGGAGGGAAGTGAAATAATAATACCCCGGCAACGGGATACACAGTCGGACGCTGAAAAAGGGACGCGTACATATTTGAAGATGACTCGGTGATAGAAGATAAAACAATAAGAAAGCATGATCAATGATTATCTTAAGGTGGCCTGGAGAAGCCTGGTCAGGCATAAGGCCACTTCCCTGATTAACCTGGGCGGTCTTGCCGTAGGCATGGCCGTGGCCTTATTGATCGGCTTATGGATCAGTGCAGAGTTGTCCTATAACCGGGGATTCGCGCATTATGACCGGATCGCCCAGGTCATGGAACAGCGTACCTCCAACGGAGTCGTGTATACTAATGATGCCGTATCTTTCCCGATGGGGGACGCCTTGCGGACGAATTTTGGGGGAGATTTCACCCATGTGGTGATGAGTTCGTTTCCCAACGATCATATCCTGAAAATTGACGACAAGGTGCTATCGGTGCATGGGCGGTTTATGGATAAAGAGGCCCCCCAGATGCTCACGCTTCAGATGACAGCGGGAAGCGCAAAGGGGCTGGACGACCCCCATGGGATATTGATTTCGGCTTCCACCGCCCGCACACTTTTTGGCGCCTCCAATCCCATAGGCCAGACCCTGCAGATCGACAATACCCTGCCGGTGCAGGTATCGGGTATTTACCAGGATCTGCCGCACAATTCGGATTTTTCCGGTCTGGGATTTATTGCTCCCTGGAGTCTGTATATCACCTCCGAGTCCTGGATCATGCGTACCGCTGCCCAGTGGGACAACAATTCCTTCCAGCTGTTTGTCCAGCTTGCCGATCCTCATTCATTAGAGGCCGTGAATCGTAGAATTTCCACGATCAAACAATCCCACATAGACAAAGAGTTCCAAAAATACCAGTTTAAGGAATTCCTTCATCCGATGAGCGATTGGCATCTCCGGTCCCATTGGAATGATCAGGGCCTGCAGGCCGGCGGGCAGATTACCTATGTGTGGTTGTTCGGCATTATCGGACTCTTTGTCCTGCTGTTGGCCTGCATCAATTTTACGAACTTAAGTACCGCCCGGGCGCAGAGCCGTGGCAAAGAGGTCGGCATCCGTAAAGTCGTCGGATGCCGGTATCACCAACTGCTGGGCCGGTTTTATTGCGAATCGCTGTTGCTGGTATCGCTGGCCTGGGCTGCAGCCATAGTGCTGGCAGGGCTTGCCCTGCCTTATTTTAACAGGATCGCCGCCCAGCAGATCCGCTTCCCTTGGACCAGTCCCCTGTTTTGGCTCGTCTGTGCTGGATTTGCGGGAATCACCAGTCTTTTGGCGGGAAGTTACCCCGCCTTCTATTTGTCTGCGCTCCGGCCGTTGAAGATGCTGAAAGGGGGTGCCATGACCGGTGAGTATTCTTCCTGGTCGCGCAAGGCGCTGGTTGTCGCCCAATTCACGATTTCTATTGTCCTGGTGATCGGCACCCTTGTGGTCTACCGTCAGATACAATATTCCAGGGACAGGCCAATCGGCTATAGCCGTAACGGATTGATCTTGATCGACATGAAATCTCCGGATTTCTATGGAAAATATGACCTGCTGCGGAACCGGCTCATGGGAGAAAAAGCCATAGCCGACATGGCGGAATCCTCCAGCCCCGTGACCAGTCTTTTTCACACCAATAACGGTTTTTCCTGGCCAGGGAAGGACCCGGGGCTGGATGGGTTTTTTGGTACAGTCTGGGTCACTCATGATTATGGTAGAACCGTCGGCTGGACCCTGCGGCAGGGCCGCGATTTTTCCCGGGCCTTTGCCGGAGATTCTTCCGGGGTCGTACTCAATGAAGCTGCCCTGCACATAATGCGTTTGAAGGACCCCTTAGGTAAGGAGATCCGGTGGAATGGGAAGGCCTACCATGTATTGGGCGTAGTGGAAAATATGATTATGGAATCTCCCTATGATCCGGTCCGTCCGACCCTCTATTTTTTAGACTACGACAACGTCAACTGGATGGTACTAAAGCTCAATCCGGCACAGGGAGCAGCGACCTCTTTGGCCAAGATCAAGGCGGCTTTTCACCGGTATATTCCGGCGGCCCCATTTGATTATCAGTTTGCCGACGAACAATTTGCCGCAAAGTTTGCGACCGAAAGCCGGATTGGTATGCTGGCTGCGGTTTTTGCCGTGCTCGCGATTTTCATCAGCTGCCTCGGTCTTTTCGGCCTGGTATCCTTCATGGTGGAACGGCGCACCCGGGAAATCGGCATCCGCAAAGTACTTGGGGGATCGGTATTCAGCCTATGGCGCCTTTTGTCGGAGGAATTTGCTGCCCTGATAATCATTGCCCTCGTGGTGGCGACGCCCGTCTCTTATTATCTGATGGCTCATTGGCTGGCCCGGTATGTCTACCACACCGGCATGGCCTGGTGGCTTTTTGCAATCGCCGGTTGTGGGATTCTTGTGATTGCCCTGCTGACCGTGAGCGTGCAATCTATCGGAGCGGCCCGGGCTAACCCGGTAAATAATCTTAAAAGCGAATAATCGCGGATGATGCAACCCTTTCATATTTAAAGATTGATATAATGATAGATCTAAAAGGTATTTCAAAATGGTATCCCGTGGGTGGAGTAAAAACCTTTGTGCTGAATGGTATTGACCTCAGTGTGCGGGAAGGGGAATTTCTGTCCATCATGGGCCCTTCGGGGTCAGGAAAATCCACCTTGCTGAATATTATCGGCTTGTTAGATCAGCCCAGTGAAGGATACCATTATTTCATGGGAGAAGGGATCCACCTGATCAAAGAAAAGCAGCGATCAGCTCTAGCGAAAGCCCATATCGGCTTTGTGTTTCAGGCCTATCATCTGATCGATGAATTGACCGTATATGAAAATATTGAGACACCGCTTCTTTATCATAAAGTAAGTGCTTCGGAACGCAAAGCTCTGGTCGCCGACATGCTGGATCGTTTCCAGATCGTCGGTAAGAAGGGGCTGTTTCCCAGCCAACTTTCCGGCGGCCAGCAACAGCTTGTCGGAATTGCCCGGGCGCTGATTACCAAACCGTCTCTGTTGCTGGCCGATGAGCCGACCGGGAACCTCAATTCCAAACAAGGGGAACAGATCATGGAACTGTTTAAGACGCTGAATGAAGAAGGAGTAACGATCATCCAGGTCACGCATTCGGAAAAGAATGCGGGATATGGCAGCCGGATCATCCATCTCCTGGATGGAAAAATAGACAAGGAAGAACAAGGACAAGCATAAAAATTCCAACAGATGAAGAAATTAGCTATGGGTATATTAGGATGGGCGGCAGTTTTTTTTCTGCCCCAATGGAGCATGGCGCAAGACGGCGCCTCTCATCGGGTATTATCGCTTCCGGAGTGCATTACCCTTGCGATTCGTAATAATGCGGACGTCCGTGATGCGGCCTATACGCTTCAGGCCAGCCGGATATACCGAACCCAGGCCAGGGCCGCTATGCTGCCTTCATTGTCAGGCAGCATATCCCGCTCCCTGTACGATGGAAAAAGTATCGATCCGTATACCAATACCTATGTCAACCAGGGATACACGGCGGACAATTATGGGTTAAACGCTCAGGTCACCTTATGGAATGGATTCAGCATTCAGCGGTTTATCCGGCAAAACACCCTTGCCGTGAAAGCCAGTGAAATGGATCTCGAGCAAGCCAAGGACGAGATGACCATCCAGGTGATACTCGCCTATCTTTCCGCTTTGGACAATCAGGAGCAGCTAAAGATCGCCCGTCAGCAGGTCGCCGTCACTTCTCAACAGGTGGACCGCCTGACCCTGCTTCATCAGGATGGTGCCATCGCCCCCTCGGATCTCTACAACATGCGGGGACAATTGGCCACCAATCAACTGGCGGTGCTCTCGGCTACCCAGGCGCTCGAGCAGGCCAAACTGGACTTATCCCAGCTCATGAATATTCCTTATTCGGCAGATATGACCCTGCAACCGGTCCAGGAACAAACGCTTTCCGCATACACCGGTACCGTGGAGGATGTGTATCGCAACGCTCTCGCGCATCTGGCCCTGGTCAAAGCCGCGGATTTGCATCAGCAGAGTGCTGAACAGCAAGTGAAAGTCACGCGGGCGCAGTTGTTGCCCACCTTGTCGCTTTCCGGCGGCCTGTATACCAACTACTCCAGTGCTGCCACGACGTCGAATCTTACCGGAGTGACCGAAGAAGCGACAGACCACTATGTCAAGGTGGGGGGCGAGCAGGCGCCGGTGTATGCGCCGGTGTCCCACTACCAACAGTTGAAAGTACCGTACGGCAATCAATGGAAAAATAACTTTAACTCAGGCATCAGCCTTAACCTCAGCATTCCTATTTTGAACGGACTTAAGGCGCGCAGCCAGGTAAACCTGGCGAAGATCCAGGCCGACCAGGCTGCCTTCCACCAGCAGACCGTGAAAACACAATTGAAGCAGGCCGTGGAAAGGGATTTTATGAATATGCGCATTGCTTATGACACCTATCGGAAACTCGCGCTTCAGGTGGCCGATTACGGGGAGTCTTTTCGGGAGGCTCAGGTAAAGTTCGAAGCCGGAGCGCTTAACGTGGTCGAGTTCCAGCTGGTCCAGCAGCATTATGACGAGGCGCGGCTCAGCCTGGTGAGTGCCAAGTACCGGTATCTGCTGCAGACCAAAGTGCTCGATTACTATCAGGGAAAACTGAGCTGGGACTGAGCGATCAACGACCTGCAGTGTTCCGCAAATGATCCTGCAGAATCTCCAGTTGATCTTTTTGCCGTTGCAGGTCCCGCTGGGTTTCCTGGATGTCGGCCTTTTTGCTGGAGAGGTCCCGCTCGAGTTTCAGCAATTTCTTGCGGTATTTGTCCTGTTTGTCAGGATTGGTTTCCCCGCTCAGGTCCCGTTGTAGATTATACCGTTTGCTTTCAAGCTTTCGTTCGCCTTTGAGCAGTTTCTTGTAATCTTTCGCCCGGTCATCCACCCTATTTTGCTGTTCGGCGATCTGCGCTTGCAGTCCATACTGCGCAATATCTTTTTCCAGGTCGTCCAGAAACCGGATCGCATTGCGGGACACCTCACGGTCTTCTTTCCTGCTGATAAAATGATCCTGGCCTTTAGAGATAAACAGGTTTACCGCGGTGCCGTTTTTCCCCCGTTTTCCTTTTTCGTCAATCTGAAAATACAGGTCAATAGTCCCCGGGGAAAGCGCTGCATACTGGACACCCTGGCTGGTGATCTGCCCTTTTCGCAGATTATTGGAAATGCCGTCTTTTTTAAGTCGTTGGCGGATGGCACCGGTAACCACATCCCCCGCATACGGGTATAGGTCGGTGAAGGCAGGTCGCTCCATGCCGTTCAGGGAAGCATTGGTTTCTTTCGCCTGAGAAAAAGCCTTTCCGGTAAATAACAGGCATCCCCAGAGCGCCATCAGAAAAAGGTAGCGGTTTGTCATAATCAGATTCTTAAGGGTAAACGGATAGTATATAGTTTTTATATTAGCCATGTTCCAAATTTAATGCCAATGCGCTTTCCAAAAAAATCACATCCCCCCGTCTTTATCAGGGATATGGCGCTTCGCACCGGACAGACTACCCCGGGAAAGGGGATTATCCTATTTTTGTCAAAATTTCTATCGTTTGAGTTCGATCCGCAAACTGGCTAATCAGACACTTTGGTATGGGGGCAGCTACGTCGCTGCGCGTTTCCTGAATGTCTTTTTAAAGTTTGTGCTGACCTACTTCATTCCGCTGAGCAGCTACGGCGAAATGTCCAAGATGTATGTCTATACGGCTTTCCTGGCCGTATTGTTCACCTACGGATTGGAGACGGCGTATTTTCGGTTTGCCCAACACGAACGCAAAGAAACGCTGTTCAATACTTCGTTTTCTTCGATCATTCTCAGCTCCGTCATTCTGGCGCTTTCCATGATCCTGGTGGCCCGTCCGCTGGCGGAGATCTTTAAGGTCCCCGCGCACCCGGAATGGATTCGCTGGTTCGCTTTTATTCTGGCCTTTGATGCCCTGGCTGCTATTCCCTTCGCCCGTCTCCGCCAGGAACAAAGGCCGGTGAAGTATGCCTTCATCAAATTCCTGAATATCTTCTTACAGGTGCTGTTTATTCTGTACTTTTTGGTGTTATGCCCCTGGGTCGCCCGGGCATATCCCACAAGCCTGTTGCTTCATTTTTACAATCCCGCTATCGGGGTCGGCTATGTGTTTATAGCGAATCTGATCGCGAGCGTACTTACCCTCTGCCTGCTTTACCGGGAATGGAAAGGATACCGGCCCTGGCTCAGCAAAAGACTCTGGAAGCAGCTGTTGCAGTACAGCTTGCCTCTGGTCATCGTAGGTTTTGGAGGCATGATCAATGAGGTGGTGGACAGGCTTTTGCTGGATTATTTGCTCCCTTACGGAGACGACCGGCGTAATGCAGTCATTGCGGTCTATACAGTCGGGGTGCAGTTTGCCATGCTCATCAATATCTTCATCCAGATTTTCAGAATGGGAGCCGAACCGTTCTTCTTTAATGAGATGAACAATGCCAATGCCAAGGAAACCTATGCCCGGGTCATGAAGTTTTTTGTGATCGGCACCTGTTGGATGTTCCTGGGCATCGTCCTTTTCCGGGATGTCTGGAAGGTGCTGCAGCTCGTCGATATCCGAAGCCATCCCGAATATGCCGAAAGCTTTAAGATTATCCCTCAGCTGGCCATGGGGTATGTATGCCTGGGTATTTACTATAATCTGTCGGTCTGGTATAAACTGACCAATAAAACGCAGGCCGGGGCGACCATCACCCTGATCGGAGCGGCTCTCACCATCGGGTTGAATTACTGGTGGATCCCTATATACGGATATGTCGCTTGTGCGTGGGTGTCCTTTTTATGTTATTTCGTCATGATGATGATTTCCTTTCTGTGGGGTCAGCGAAAGTATCCCGTGCCCTATGAATGGAAGAAGCTTACCGGCTACCTGGTGCTTGTCGCGGTCATTTGCCTGATCCATGAAGCGCTGACCCATCTTTGGCCTTATTTTAGCCTGTCGGTGATCTCAGGAGTACTGCTGCTGGGGGTATTTGTCTGGATGACCCTGCATAAGGATCGCGAAGAGTTTGCCAAACTGCCCGTCGTGGGAAAGTATTTGTGGCGGAAACCATAACTATGTTGCGTCTCGCACCCGCCTGGATTGGCTTTTGCTGCTTGGCTTGGCCATGTGCGGGAATAAAAAGCGGCCGGCGCCACCTGCCCGGTGGTGGCATGATGGGCAATCGGTAAATCGTTTTTCATGCCGGAGAATAACCGGCCGGTGTAAGATCTCCCTCAAGCCTACTTTTGCGATTCTTGGAAAGCTTCCGGATCCCGGCAGCTCCAAAGGATCAATCTTCTTCGGTCAACAGGTTCACGATGTCCTTTTTCAGCTTGCTCAGGTCGTCCTGTTGTAACCCGTCATAAAATCCCCGGATGCGGCGATGTTGGTCTACCAGGGCAAAAAACTGGGTGTGGACGAACTGGTCGTTGACGCCCTGGGAGTCCGCCACGCTGAGCAAATACTGGCGCACAGCGACTTCGAACAACTCTTTACGAGGACCGGTCAGGAATTTCCATACCCGGGGGTTGGCCCCCCACTGCTCCGCATACTTGGCCAAGACCGGCACACTATCGTTGCCCGGATCCACCGTATTGGACAGGATCTGAAAATCGGAGGTATCCTTAAATGTCTCATAGATCATGTCCATATTCTTATTCATCTTGGGGCAAATGCCCGTACAACGGGTAAAAAAATAATTGACCACAGTCACTTTGCCGTTAAGATTAGCCTGGGTGATGCTGTCTCCCTGTTGGTCGACGAAGGAAAAAGGTCCGACGGTATGGCCGGGATTACCCAGTACAGGAAGATTCTCTTTGCCATAATCGGTGCCGGCGAAGATAAAGACGTAAAAGACGGCCACCAATACCGCGAAAAATGAGATCAGATAAATGGTTTTCTTTGACATGACGCTATCCTCCTGGGCGCAAAGGTACAACACAATGCCCACAGCTTCCGGCTATCTGATCCGGGCAGTCGTTAAAAATTAGTGAAGCATTCAGTGGCGGGAGAGGTCGAATGCGATTTTGATGCCTAAGTGGATGCTGGGGAGCCAGGAGGTAGTCCGTTTTCCGTTGTTTTGGACGTCGCCGTTCCCTTCGTTGACCTCGAAATTGTCAAAACTGTAGGTTTTTGCCCGGACGCCCAGGCCTATATATTTGTCGAAGTATATCTTTTTACGCTGGTATTGCCGTCCGATAAGCAATTGGAGGCCGGTGACATATTTTTTGCCTTTTTCAATATAATTCTTGGAATCCAGCTCTTTATCATCGTGAGGATACCATATTTGTTTATATAACAGTACCGGTTCGAAATAAGTCCCCCGCGCCTTGGCATTTTCCGTATAGGGGGAAATCACATAGAACCGGACTCCCAACCGGCCATTGAAGCCCTTGGCGTTGAGGTATTGGTGTTCGCTGATGTGGGGTTTGATCTGGCCGAAGTCGAACTGATTGAGGACATTATCCCAATAATCGGTATAAATGAATCCGCTTCCCAGCTCAAGGCTTACCGATGGGGAAAGCTCATGGCTCACGTAGACATCCAGTTCATTGACCAGGGTGGTGGGGTTGAATTTGAGAAAGGTTTTTCGCTGCGCCACAAGGGGACTAGCCGAAAAGCTGGTCCACAAAACGGCAAACAATATGGCTACAATAGATTTTTTCATGGTTTTTCCCCGTATTAAGATACGAAAAACGGGTAATTATTCGGGTTTTTGCCCCCGCAATAGCTGTTCGATCACTTTGGGATACCAGGTATATTCCAGCTGATGCACTTTTTGTGCCAGACTCTCGGCGGTCTCCCCCTCCGTAACCGGACAGGTCTTTTGTAAAATGGTTTCTCCTGAATCGTATACTTCGTTCACATAGTGTATGGTAATGCCGCTTTGGCGATCTTTTGCCGCGATCACGGCTTCGTGGACGCGGAGTCCGTACATGCCTTTACCGCCGTATTTAGGCAGCAGGGCAGGATGGATGTTGATGATCTTCCCGGGAAAGGCCTGCAACAACGCATCGGGCACCTTCCAGAGAAATCCGGCCAGGACAATCAGGTCAGCCGGCAGGGCCTGCAGGATCTGGACCACCTCTGTGGAATGGAAAAAGCTGTCCCGTTGGACGACCAGATAAGGGATTTCCTCTTCTGCAGCCACCTGCAGTACCCCTGCGCCCGGCTTGTTGCAGACGATCAGGGACACCCTGGCCAGCGGGGAGTCCCGGAAACTATGGATCAAGTGTCGTGCGTTTGTGCCCGCACCAGAGGCAAAGATGACCAGCTTTTTCATGTGTTGGCGGTTAGGAACGGACCGCCCTTCCGGATGAATAAGTCCGCCCCAAAAAAAGCGAAAATTCATGAGAAGGGAAGGATCACTTGTCCCGCAAGAAAACCCAAAGGTAGGGCAACGGTTTGGCAAAAAAAATGCATGCCTTCGCCGGGTAATTTGGCCGCTTCGGCAGACATGAAAAAATTTCTTTAACTGTTCCCAACCCGCGGAATATAAGGCCTCCCGAACCCGAGAATTTTTTCGGATTGTTGATAAATTGTCAACATTGTGTCTTATTTTTGTGCCGCTTTGCAAAATCATCAGGTCTAATTAACTTTTTAAGTAATGGGAGTGAACAGTCTTTACAAGACTTACTGGGGAAAATTGGCAGTTTCGTTAGGTGTTGTGTTATCGCTGTTAATTTTCACTCAGCAAGTTTCGTTTGCGCAAGAGGCAGCAGCCTCACAAGGGGATCCGAAGGCAGGCCAAACGCTTTTCCAAACCAACTGTGCATCTTGTCATAATCCGATCAAGCCGATGACCGGACCCGCTCTGAAGGGGGTCACCGAAACCGTCCCGGGCGGAATGAACTGGATCTATGACTGGGTTCACAATTCCTCAAAGGTGATTGCAAGCGGTGACGAATATGCCAACAACCTGTTCAATGAATGGGGAAAGGTGCAGATGACACATTTTCCGCAGTTGAGCAATGAGGACATTGATAATATTTTCGCTTACGTCAACAGCTATGAAGCCCCCGGAGCCCCCGCCCCGGCGGCAGGAGCAGGTGCCACCCAACCGACCCCCAGCGGCAGCAACAGTCTGCTGTTTGGAATTCTGACCCTGGTGCTTGCCATACTGGCGCTCATCTTGCTGCAAGTGAACAGCAACCTGCGCAAGCTGGCCAATGAAAAGGAAGGGATTCCCAATCCCAGGCCGATTCCGTTCTATCGCAATAAAAGAAATATTTTCGTAGCCGTCATCATCCTGTTTTTGCTGGCCGGGTATTTCCTGGTCGATGCCGCTACGACGGTGGGATACAGCAAAAACTATCAGCCCAAACAGCCTATCGTCTTCTCTCATAAAGTACATGCCGGGATCAATCAGATCAATTGCCTGTACTGTCATGCAGGGGCCGAGAAGAGCCGGTATTCCATGATTCCCTCGCCCAATATCTGTATGAACTGTCACCGGGTGATCGATCAGTACACGGGCAATGAGTTCCACGATGCGGAAGGCAACCTGGTGAACGGCACCGAGGAGATTCATAAGCTCTATGATGCAGCAGGCTGGGATCCGGAGAAAAAGCAATATACCAAACCAGGACACCCCATCGAATGGGTCCAGGTCCACAACCTTCCCGATTACGTATATTTCAATCACTCCCAGCACGTCAAGGTGGGACAGATCCAGTGTCAAACCTGCCACGGTCCGATTCAGGAAGAGAACGAAGTCTATCAATATGCTACTCTCGGCATGGGCTGGTGCGTAAACTGTCACCGGACTACCAAGGTGCAGTTCAGCACCAATGGATACTATAACATTTTCACCAAGTATGAACAGCAGATGAAAATGCATCAGATCGACAGTGTGACGGTCGAAATGCAGGGGGGTACGGATTGCCAGAAATGCCATTATTAGGCCATGGCGGTTCCGTGCCGGACGGTCCGGTGTGTAATGACATTATATAATTTAAAATTTGTCTCTTGTCCGATATGAAGCAGAAAAAATACTGGAAAGGTTTAGAAGAGTTACACGACCCGGAAGGGTATGAGAAAGCCCTTCATAAGGAATTTCCGCAGGAACTCCCGTTCGGCGAAGCCAATAATGATTACATGTCCGAGGCAACCCCCCGGCGGGACTTTTTGAAATACCTGGGTTTTGGTACGGCGGCCGCTACGCTGGCGGCCAGTTGCCAGATCAAAGTGAGGAAAGCCATTCCTTATTTAAATAAGCCTCAGGAGATCACTCCGGGAGTACCCAATTATTATGCTTCTACCTATGCGGTGGACGGAGATTACTGCGCCATTTTGGTCAAGACCATGGATGGCCGCCCCATTAAAGTGGAGGGCAATACGATGTCTTCGATCACCCGGGGAGGTACCTCTGCAAGGGTGCAATCCTCCGTATTGAGTCTCTATGATGTGACCCGTTCGCGCTATCCGATGATCGATGGCAAAGAGGCACCGACCTGGCAGGCCCTGGATAAGGCTGTGATGGCCGGGCTGGCCTCGGCAGGCAGTGCGCCTATCGTGCTGCTGACCTCGCCGGTATTGAGCCCTTCGATTAAACAGGCAATTGCCGCCTTTATTCAAAAATATCCTTCTGCACGTCACATCGTGTACGAACCGGTGTCTTATGCGGCGATGCTGCTCGCTAATGAGACCAGTTACGGCCAGCGTGCCCTGCCGACCTACCATTTTGACAAAGCCAAAACCATTGTCGGGATAGGTGCCGATTTCCTGGGTACGTGGGTTTCTCCCGTAGAATTTATCAAACAGTACGCCGCCACCCGCAAGATCAATCAGGACAATCCGGTCATGAGCCGGCATTTCCAGTTTGAAAGCAGTTTTTCCCTGACGGGGTCCAATGCCGATTACCGGTATGTGCACAAGCCGTCCGAAACCGCATCGATCATCATGGGCCTGTATAATGCGGTGGCTACCGCATTGGGCAAACCCACGCTGGCCGGGGCGCCTTCCGTGGAGGACAGCCGTATTGCCAAAGGCATTCAGAAAGCGGCCAAGTCACTGGCGGCCAATCCGGAAGCTTCCCTGGTTGTCTGCGGATTCAATGATCCTGCGGCGCAGGTGATTGTCAACGGCCTCAATGAGATGCTGGGATCAGGTGGCAATACCATTGACTGGTCATCCACGCTGAACTATCACCAGGGTGTGGATGCCGACATGGAGCAACTGGTCGGTGACATGAATGCCGGCCGGATCGGTGCCTTGCTGATGTATGGTGTGAATCCGGCTTATGACTATTACGCCGCCGACAAATTCAAAGCAGGGCTGAAGAAGGTCAAAGTGACCGTGTCACTCAATGACCACAACGATGAAACCACCCAGTTGTGCAAATACGCGGCTCCGGACAGCCACTATCTGGAAAGCTGGGGGGACGCCGAGCCTCGGACCGGATACTTCAGTTTGCAGCAGCCCGGCATCGATCCCCTGTTTAAAACGCGTCAATTTATTGAGTCTCTGCTGGTGTGGAGCGAGGCGCCTGATACAGATGCTTTAAGTTATATTCAACAATACTGGAAGACTAACGTCCATCCCCGCTTCGGCAACGGATTACCCTGGCAACAGTTCTGGGATCAGTCCCTGCAGAATGGTGTCGTAGAACCTGCGACCCCGCCTGCGGCTGTCGCCGGCGCCTTTTCCGGGGATGTCCATGCCGCTGCGAGCGCCTTGGCCGCAAGTGCGCCTAAAGCAGGGGACATTGAACTGGTGCTCTATGAGCAAGTGGCAGTGGGCACGGGCCGGCACAGCAACAACCCCTGGCTTCAGGAAATGCCCGACCCGATCACCAAATGTACCTGGGACAATTACGTGTGTGTCTCTCCGTCGATGAGCCAAAAGCTGAACGCGGCAGTTACCCGCTTTAATGAAGTCAATTATCATCGCCCGGTAGCCAAAGTGACCGTTAATGGTAAAGAATTGCTGCTGCCTATCCTGGTATTGCCTGGTATCCACCCCGATGTGATCGCTGTGGCGGTAGGATATGGCCGCGGCGGAAATAACCTGCAGGGAGATGCACTCAGGCAGGCCCGGCGTAACCTGGGAGCCTCTACCGCATCCGTCGGTCAGAATGCCTATCCCTGGGTCACGCTAAACAGCAAGTCGGGTACCTATCAATACAGTGCCAGTCAGGTGACGATTACCAACACCGGGGAAACCCGCCTGTTGGGGCTGACCCAATCGCATAACAGTTATGAAGGACGGCCCATCATCCAGGAAACGACACTGGCTAAATTCCAGGAGGACCCCGCAGAACTGTTGAAGGAACGCAAAGAAGAATTTGCCAAATACGGCGACGATTATCGCCGCGACGCCACCCTGTACCCGGATAAGTTTGATTACAGCCAGGGCCTCAAATGGGGAATGGCCATTGATCTGAACAGTTGCGTAGGTTGTGGCGCTTGTGTGGTGGCCTGCTATGCGGAAAACAATGTCTCTGTGGTAGGGCGCGAAGAAGTGGCCGCAGGCCATGAGATGCAGTGGATCCGGATCGACCGGTATTTCTCGGGAGACGAGAAAGATCCCCAGGTCGTGTTTCAGCCGATGCTCTGTCAGCAGTGTGACCACGCCCCTTGCGAGAACGTATGTCCGGTGGCCGCTACTTCCCACAGTGGAGAAGGACTCAATATGATGATCTATAACCGTTGTATCGGTACCCGTTATTGCGAAAATAACTGTCCCTACAAGGTACGCCGGTTCAACTGGAGAGATTGGAATGAGGCAGACAGCTTCGCCGATAACCTCTATGATGATCCCGTAGTGCTGGAGATGAACCAGAGCCTGACCCGCATGGTGTTGAATCCCGATGTGACGGTACGGGGCCGGGGCGTGATGGAAAAATGTACGTTCTGCGTACAGCGCCTGCAGGATGCCAAGCTGAAGGCCAAGAAACTGGGCCGTCCCATTAAGGACGGAGAAGCGGTGACTGCCTGCCAGCAGGCCTGCCCGGCTGACGCCATTGTATTTGGGGATGTCAATGATAAGGAGAGCCAGATCTTTAAGCTGCGGAATCAGGAGCAGACCCACCGGGGCTATTATGTGCTGGAACTTTTGCATACGTTGCCCAATATCACTTACCTGGCTAAGATCAGGAATAAGGATGAAGAAGATTTCTTCCATGAGGAAGTACAACATTCCCTGTAATGGGCGGGATCAGAAAAGATCGTGTAGCAAGCATTTAGAAGCATTAATTTTTTGTCCAATCATTATTCGATATGTCGCTGAAATATGAATCTACAGTAAGGGAACCTTTGATTAACGGTACGAAGGATTTTCATCAGGTTACTGAGGATATCGTACGTCCGATTGAAGGGAAGCCGGGTAAGTTGTGGTATCTGGGCTTGTATATATCCGTGGCGTTGTTGCTGTTCGGTGTATTTTCCGTAACCTGGGAGGTGTATTACGGCATTGGTGTATGGGGGGTCAATAAGACAGTGGACTGGGCCTGGGCTATTACCAACTTTGTGTGGTGGGTCGGTATCGGGCATGCGGGTACTTTGATTTCCGCGATTCTTTTGCTTTTCCGCCAGGGCTGGCGGACCGGTGTGAACCGGGCGGCAGAGGCGATGACCATCTTTGCGGTGATGTGTGCCGGACAGTTTCCGATCTGGCATGTGGGAAGAGTCTGGGATGTGTTCTTTATTTTCCCTTACCCCAATACCCGCGGACCGTTGTGGCCCAACTTTAACTCCCCCTTGTTGTGGGACGTATTTGCGGTAAGTACTTATTTCACGGTATCGGTGCTTTTCTGGTATGCCGGCCTGCTCCCCGATATGGCTACCATCCGGGACCGCGCCAAAACCAAATTGCGTAAATTTTTATATGGTGTCGCTGCCATGGGGTGGACCGGCTCGGTCAAGAACTGGCAGCGTACCGAAGCTCTCTTTATTGTGCTGGCTGCATTAGCTACACCGCTGGTGCTTTCCGTACACTCGGTGGTGTCGATGGACTTTGCTACCTCGGTAATTCCGGGTTGGCATACCACCATATTCCCGCCTTATTTTGTGGCCGGGGCTATTTTCTCGGGATTTGCTATGGTACAAACGCTGCTTATCGTGACCCGGAAAATCCTGCATCTGGAAGAATACATTACGCTGGGCCACATTGAAGCCATGAATAAAGTGATCATGTTGACGGGAGGCATAGTGGCCGTGGCCTATTGCAGTGAATTTTTCGTAGCCTGGTATTCCGGGGACTTCGGAGAAGGCGGTGCATTCTGGTGGCGTGTAAACGGTCCCTATTGGTGGGCGTGGTGGTGTCTGATCACCTGCAACGTGATCTGTCCACAAATGTTCTGGTTTAAGAAATTACGCCGTAACATCGCGTTTACCTTCTTTATGTCGATTATTATCAACATCGGAATGTGGTTTGAACGTTTTGTGATCATCGTACTGTCGCTGTATCACGACTGGCTGCCGTCCAGCTGGAGCTATTTCTCACCCAAATGGCCGGATATCGGCTTTTACGTGGGTACGTTCGGGCTGTTCTTTACCTGCTATTTCCTGTTTGCCAAATATTTCCCCGTCATTGCCATCCATGAGATCAAGCATGTGCTGAAGACCTCGGGAGAAAGCTATAAGGCGACCATGGGAGCAATAGAAAAAGAATCCACCGAAGAGTTTGCCGAAGGAGTCGCCCATGCGGCTGCTCACTAAAGCCGTTCGGAACATTGAAGGCATTATCCGCCTGTAGTCAGACCAATGGCCAGGCAACAAGAATCATAAACTGAAAACATTTTTATCATGCCGGTAAAAAATTTTGTAGTCGGATGTTTTACGGAGGAGCCCGCCGTTTTCAAGGCGGTGAAGAAGGTACGCGGGTCCGGGTATAAATTGCATGACATTTATTCACCCTATCCGGTGCATGGATTGGATGAGGCAATGGGACTCAGGCAGACCAGCCTGCATACGGCCGGGTTTTTCTATGGGCTGTTTGGGGTAATTGCCGCCCTCGGAGGGATGGCCTTTATCACGGTGCATAGCTGGCCGTTGAATTTTGACGGGAAGCCTCATTTTCCGCTGCCCTCTTTTATACCGATCACCTTTGAGTTTACGGTGCTGGTGTCTTCGGTGGGTATGACCCTGACTTTCTGTTGGCTGAACCAGCTTATGCCCTATGTCAGGAAACATTTGTTCCACCCCCGGCAGACCGACGATTTGATCGTGATGGTCATTGAGCGGACCGGAAAGACGACAGACGAGGAATTAAAAAAGTGGTTTGCCGATATGGGCGCGATAGAGATCTCGGCACAACGGGCCGAAACCGGATGGTGGTATGGCAGTTATGCCAAGCCGGCCCCCTATGAAACCGCGATAGGAAGCGAGCAAGCAGTCACATCCTGATCCTTAAAACCCTCAAATAAAAAAACGCCATAGCGGGGCTTAAATAAAAAGAAGAATTTATATCAGATGAAGCGGATTAATATCATTGTCGTAGCCATAGCGGGAAGTGTACTGATCCTGTCCGCCTGTCACAGCAGGAAGTACCGCGAGCCGAAGAATATATATATGCCGGACATGGAATATTCCCAGGCTTATGATGCTTATACGGAGAACCCGGTGTTTGCGGATAATCAGACCAGCCGCCTGCCGGTGAAAGGAACGATCAAACGGGGGGCCATGCTTCCTTACCATATTCCCGATACCGATTCGGGGTATGCATTTTCCGGTACGGTAGCCAACCCGCTCCAGGTCAACGACAGTATTCTTAAGGAAGGCAAACGTCTTTTTGATATTTATTGCGCCATTTGTCACGGAGAGAAGTTGGATGGGAACGGCCCGCTGTATAAAGGCGGATCCGGACCCTACATCGCGGCACCGGCGAATTTTATTTCCGGTCCGAAATCCACATTGCCGGCGGGTACCATTTATTATGTGGCTACTTACGGGATCCGTAACATGGGAAGTTATGCCAGCCAGCTGGATCAGCACCAGCGGTGGATGGTCGTGTCCTATATCAAGGATGTGCAGGATAAGCACGGGTCCACACCGGCCAAGGAGGATTCGACCCAGCAGTCGCTGATAGCGGCTTATCGGTCGACCCAGGGTTTATAATACGAAAGGTGAGCATGCCAGACGTAGGGTAATCATATACGATCCGCGCCATGAAGAAAAAAGGAGCGGAAGGCCCGGGCCCAGGCACGGGGATTAACAACAAAAATTTATTTACAAGTGAAAGAGCAATTTGTACTGCCGGCGAAACTAAGAACGATCAGTCTTGCACTGTTGGGTATCGGAATCCTTGCGCTGATCATCGGTCTCTTCTCTTTGAGCGGAGAGCATGGCACCGCCCGATTCTGGACGGTACTGTTGTTTAACTCCGTATTTTTTCTGCTCATCACGGCAGGCGTGCTTGTGGTGCTTTGCGCCGCCACGCTGGCTCAGGGGAGTTGGCACATCGCCTACAAGCGGGTCATTGAGGCCATTGTCATGGTCTTACCTGTAGTCGGCGTAGTGGCTTTTGTGGTGATGATGTGCATCGTCTGGGGCGACAAACATATGGTATACGAGTGGGTGGATAAGACGTTGGTCTCCCAGGATAAGCTGCTCCAAAAGAAAAGCGCTTTTCTGAATCCGGGATTCTATACCCTGCTTACCGTGGTGACCATCGGTTTATGGGCATTTTTGGGCTTCCGTCTCCGGAAGCTTTCCCTGCAGGAAGATCTGGCTCCGGCCGGATCCAAGAAGATCTTCTGGAAGGCATACCGTATTTCCGCGATTTTTGTGGGGATCTTTGCGCTGACCAACTCCACTTCTACCTGGCACTGGATCATGAGCATCGATGCCCATTGGTATTCTACCTTGTTTGCCTGGTATATTTTTGCCAGTCTTTTTGTGTGCGGTATTTCTATGCTGACATTGTTTGTCATCCTGTTAAGGAATCTGGGCTATCTGGAGTGGCTCACTTATGAACACCTGCACGACATGGGTAAGTTCATGTTCGCGTTTTCCATATTCTGGTGTTATTTGTGGTTCGCCCAGTTTATTCTCATCTGGTACGGCAATATTCCGGAAGAGACGACCTATTTTGCCATTCGGATGTGGGGTTCTTATCATACGCTGTTTTACCTGAACCTGATCATTAATTTTGTGGCTCCCTTCCTGATCCTGATGACCCGGGACTCGAAGAGAAATTATACCATAGTGGCCTATATGGCGATCTTAGTGTTTGTCGGCCACTATCTTGATTTTTATCTGATGTTCATGCCCGGCCCGTTGAAAAACAACTGGCATATCGGGTGGTTTGAGATCGGAATTACCCTTGGATTCATCGGGCTGATGATCCTGGCGGTGACCCGTAACCTCGCCAAAGCGCCTCTATATCCGAAGAATCATCCGTATATGAAGGAAGCGATCATTCATCAGTCATAGGCCGTATAATATCGTCGAAGGTTTTGTTTGTTCAATAAAGTCATTACTCAAGATTCAATAAAATGTCTGGTTTACTGATAGTTCTTACTGTGGTGCTTATACTGGTGGTCATCATTCAGATCTCCAAGGCAAGTGAATATGTGGCCATTCTAAAGGGAAGGGATAAGGCCCAGGAACACGCCAATAAGGTGAACGCGACCCTGATGATCCTGTTTTTGATCTTTGGCATGATAGGAGTGTATGTGTGTCATGAACTCTTGAAAGGCAAATTGTTGCCTGAAGCCGCTTCCATCCAGGGCAAACAGATTGACCAAATGATCTTTGTGACCCTGATTCTTACCGGGATCATTTTTGTGGGTACCCAGATTGGTCTGTTTTACTTTGCTTACCGTTACCGGGGTAAGCCGGGCCGGAAAGCGAAGTTTTTTCCCGACAACGATAAGTTGGAAATTACCTGGACCTCGATCACCGCAGGTGTGCTGCTGATTTTGATCATCTTCGGTCTCAGAGAGTGGTTTCTCATTACTTCACCCGGACCCAGAGATGCCATGGTGGTGGAAGTCACCGGCAAGCAATTTAACTGGATGTTCCGCTATCCGGGTAAGGACGGGGTGTTAGGCGGTAAAGATTTTAAGCTGATCAACCCGGCGCAGAGCAACCCTCTGGGCCAGGATTGGACCGATAAGGCCAATGACGACGATGTGGTTTCCAATGGGGAAATGCATCTGGTGGTCAATAAGCCGGTCCGCCTGATCATCAATTCCCAGGATGTCGTCCATGATGTGGGCCTTCCTTATTTCAGAATGAAAATGGATGCCATGCCTGGTATTCCCACCACGCTGTGGTTCACCCCGACCATCACCACCGCGCAAATGAAGGAAAAGACCGGGGACCCCAACTTTGTCTATGAGCTGGCCTGTGACCAGTTGTGTGGAAATGGTCACTATTCCATGCGTGCGACGATTATTGTGGAGACCCAGCAGGAATTTGATAAATGGATCGCCGGACAGCAGTCTCAATACAAGCTGGCTACCAGTTCAGAAGAAGCTCCGGCAGCCTCGGATTCTGCCAAGCAGGCGGTGCCGGTGGCGGACAGTGTGAAAGCTGTGGCTGTGCGTTGAACAGGATTTGGCGGGTTTTGAGATATATATTAATTTAACGACATTCTTATCCGGTATTACCGGTCATTGATAAAAAAGTGTGATCATGAGCATAGAATCAAATCAATCTGCAGGAATGACAGGCGTTCCGGGCCAGGAGACTGCTGCGTCTCAGGCTGTGGCCATACCGGCCGGTCACGGACACGACGGGCACGGTGTACATCACCATGAGCGCTTTATCACCAAGTATATCTTCAGCCAGGATCATAAAATCATCAGCAAGCAATTTCTGATTACAGGAATGGTCTGGGCGTTGATTGGCGGGTTCTTTTCGGTGGTGTTCCGGTTACAGCTGGGATTCCCTGAAGCCAATTTTACCTGGTTGGAGGCTATATTCGGGCATTGGGCACCGGGAGGGCATCTGGAACCGGAGTTTTACTATTCTCTGGTGACGATGCATGGTACGATCATGATCTTCTTCGTGCTGACTGCCGGAATGAGCGGCACCTTTGCCAATCTGTTGATTCCGCTGCAGTTAGGTGCGCGCGACATGGCTTCCCCCTTCCTGAATATGCTGTCTTACTGGTTTTTCCTTTTGGCCAGCGTGATCATGTTTTCTTCCCTGTTTGTACAGACCGGACCTTTCTCCGGAGGATGGACCGCCTATCCGCCATTGAGCGCCTTGAAACAGGCCATGCCCGGTTCGGGTACGGGGGCGGACTTCTGGCTGGTGGCGATGGGAATTTTTGTGGTATCTATGTTGTTGTCCGGCGTGAATTATATCTCGACTATATTGAACATGCGGACCAAAGGCATGAGCATGAGCCGCATGCCGCTGACCATCTGGGGGCTGTTGGTGACGGCCGTGCTGGGTCTGTTGTCTTTCCCGGTATTGCTCTCGGGGCTGATCCTGCTGTTCTTTGACCGGCACCTGGGTACCAGTTTCTATTTGTCCAATATCTATGTGGCCGGCGAAGCGCTGCCCAATGTCGGCGGTAGCCCGATCCTGTATCAACACTTGTTCTGGTTCCTGGGGCATCCCGAAGTATATATCGTGATCCTGCCCGGTATGGGGATCACCTCTGAACTGCTTTCCATCCATTCCCGGAAGCCGATTTTTGGATATAAGGCTATGGTAACTTCATTCTTTGCCATTACGATCCTGGCCTTCCTGGTATGGGCACACCATATGTTTGTTACCGGCATGAATCCGTACCTGGGTGCCTTCTTCGTGTTGCTGACACTGCTCATTGCGGTGCCATCTGCCATTAAGGTATTTAACTGGATTACCACGCTATGGAAGGGAAACATTCAATTCACCATTCCCTGTCTGTTCGCCATTGGTTTTGTGAGCACGTTTATTTCCGGCGGACTGACCGGTATCTGGATGGGAAACTCCGCAATTGACCTGGATATTCACGATACCTATTTTATTATCGCGCACTTCCATCTGGTGATGGGGGTATCTGCCTTCTTCGGCATGTTTGCGGGGATTTATCACTGGTTCCCCAAGATGTTCGGCCGGCGGATGAACAATACGCTGGGGTATATTCACTTTTGGATCACCCTGATCGGCGCTTACCTGATCTTCTGGCCGATGCACTATGAAGGGTTGGCCGGAATGCCCAGACGGTATTACGATTATTCCGCGTGGTATACCTTTAAGCCCTTTGAAGGGACCAACACCTTCATCAGTATCGTGGTGATCGTCGTGTTTATCACGCAGTTGATATTCCTGTTCAACTTCTTTCACAGCATTTTCCGGGGAAGGAAGGAAGAGGATCCCAATCCATGGAAGGCCAATACGTTGGAATGGACCACGCCGATCCATGCAGGACATGGCAACTGGATCGGAGAAATTCCGGAAGTATACCGGTGGCCTTATGATTACGCCAAAAATGGCATTGATTTTATTCCGCAAAATGTGCCGTTGTCTCCCGATGAAGAGGAGGAACTGGTGCGGGAACATGCTTCCCAGGAGGTTTGATTGCCTGGCGGAAGCGCGTTGAACATGTAGTGATACCCGTATAGCGCGGGTAAAGGATTCACCTGAACAAGGTGGAACGATATAAGCGAGCAGGAATGGTGCAGCAGCAAGTTATGATCAAGGAAGACTCCATAAAGCTGGCCTGGCAGGCGGCTCTGGCGGCCAAGGCCCGGGACTATTATCAGCTGATGAAGTTTACGCTAAGCTTTACAGTGGTGTTTTCCTGTGTGATTGCTTATTTGCTGGCACCGTTAGTGGAAGTGAGCATTTGGAAAGTTCTTTTACTTTTTGCCGGAGGGCTTTGCATTACCGGAGCGGCTAATGCGATCAACCAGATCATGGAACGGGGGTCCGATGCCCTGATGTCGAGAACCAAAAGACGCCCCTTGCCGGATGGCCGGATGGAAGTGCGTGAAGCGGTCATCTTTACCGCGGTGTCTCTGGGAGCCGGACTGCTGATCATGGGATTGTGTTTTAACTGGCTCAGCTCCGTCATCAGCCTGGTTTCTGTGATCCTCTATGGGTTTGTGTATACGCCCTGGAAAAAATGGAACTCGCTGGCGGTGCTGGTCGGGGCATTTCCCGGCGCGCTGCCTCCCCTGA
>Ga0164242_10000683_pt1 | contig 40947 bp, 67 predicted proteins | sample OricomgcompostMG_FD_108783 | JGI IMG/M metagenome (GOLD analysis project Ga0164242, IMG submission 108783) | Miracle-Growth compost microbial communities from Emeryville, California, USA - Original compost - Miracle growth compost (MG) ... | reverse complement strand
GTTTGCGCCTTTCAGGTCTGCGCCTTCCAGGTCTGCGCCTTTCAGGTTTGCGCCTTCCAGGTCTGCGCCTTCCAGGTCTGCGCCTTTCAGGTCTGCGCCTTCCAGGTCTGCGCCTTTCAGGTCTGCGCCTTCCAGGTCTGCGCCTTTCAGGTTTGCGCCTTCCAGGTCTGCGCCTTCCAGGTCTGCGCCTTTCAGGTCTGCGCCTTCCAGGTCTGCGCCTTTTTTAACAGCTTCAATTAATGTTTTTCTAATCGTGTTATCTTCTTTTTCATATTCAAATAATATCGAACCTGTCCAACGCGATTTAATTTCAATTTTAATTTTTGACATTTATTTATTCTCCTGTTTGATTAGTTCGCTGAGTTTCATTTAAGCCGCCTTAAAAGATATTTAGGTATTCTTTCGATAAACAAGGCTATAATTGCTGCAATTGCAATAAACAAAACCACATGTTCTTTTATGTCCATAAACCAACCCAAAGCAATACCTAACAAAACAGTAATAAAAAAATGCGCTGCATACGCTATTATTAGTTTGCTTCTATGTTTCACCCTTCCGCCTCCAATCTTATTACCCAATTTAATAACTTAACCAGTCCCAACCTAAACTCTAAATCATTGTCCACTGGTTCATTGTTGTAAATAAACTGCTCTAACGGCGTCATGTCTTTTACAGGGTCATGCTTAACATTTTCGCAATGCTCAAAGCTTGGTAAATCTGCTAAATTATATTTTCTCACCCTTCCGCCTCCAATAATTACAGTTCTAAATACGAAAAAAATGTTATCTTCTTACAACTTTCGCACCATTCCACAGTAAAGCCCATTGGTTTTCTGCTTGAGCACGATGCGTTTTCTACTTCAAACATGACTTGCTTAGCATCGTGAACAAGAACAGGTTTATCGCAACAATTGGTTTGTTCTTGTTCGCTCACCCTTTCGTCTCCAAAATATTTCTATTCTGATAATAAATACTATTTTTAATGTCTCTTAGTGCATGCTTCTTCCCGATAAAGTATTGTTGGTCAAATGGCATTTTTGACTTTGATAAATCGCTATGTGCTTTGCTTATTTCATTATCAATAATTTTAAAGATTTCTTCTAACTCAATTTTTGTCATCACCCACCTGCTTTTGTTCTTTATCATTGGGATCGTATCCACACCATGCGCAATAGCCTTCGGACACAACGGGCGCGTAATTTTCGTTGTCGCACTTAATGCAATAAATCATGCAGATTTTTCCTTCTTTATTTATATATGTTTTATCGTTAATCTTTGGCATGATTGACCTTTTGCTCTGCCTGGAATTGTTCTATTTTTTCTATTATTTTTTTTGGTTCTACAACATTAATAAAGTAATAATTATAAGTATTCATCTCAATAAATTCTTTCAACTCTTCCAAAAATTCATCTGCTGTTTTCATTTTTAGCTCCAGCTTGGAATTTTTCTATTTTTTCTATCAATTCCTTAAAATTAATATTTAATCCGTACTTTTTTGAATAATAAACTCGATAACGATTTAAGTCTGTTTTAATCTCTTCCAAAAACTCTGCTTCTTTGTTAACGCGAGCATTCCAGCACTCAAGGCTTTCATAGGGTATACAAGCTGGATTACTGCAATAAATATTTTCATAATAATCGTCGGGCTCGCTAGGTGAGCCAAATGATTTACCGACCTCGTAAATAGGTTTCTCTCCGCAATGCGGGCATGGTTCTATGTGTGTTTTAGTCATACTTACACCGCTCCCTCCCACAATTAGCACATTTGTATACGGTAAAATAAGGAAACAATTTAATCGGTTTGTATTTGTGGCCTGTTTTTAGCAAGCATAAGAGTTGTTTAAGCATTAGGCTTTCTCCATTTGTCACACTGCGTACAAAAATAATAATTTTTCAAACACTTAACCACCCAGTGATATTTTTTGTGTAAAAATCGGCAGAGCAGTTTTTTAAGCATCTTTCAAAGCCTCAATTATCGCGTGATGCACGTCTAATTCATCGTCCTGTGGGACTGGTCTTCCCGATAAAAAATAAGATAAAGCTTCATTTAATATTTTTAATTCTCTTTCAGAGGCTTTAATAACATAAATTTTTTCTCTTTCAATTTTCATACTTCACCTTCAATTAGTAGCCTTTTTCATAAAGCACATCCAAACAGTGCTATGCTGAGTAGTTTTGTGTCCAAACAAAGGAGTCTTAGTTATAACCTTTAAAATATCACTTACTTTAATATTGCGCTCAGACCACTTAAAAATAAGCACACCATCTTCTTTTAGCACCCTCCAGCATTCATCAAAACCCTTTTTTATATCTTCTCTCCATGTTTTGTCTAAACGTCCGTACTTTTTTGCCATCCAACTATTTTTACCTGGACTTGTTAAATGAGGCGGATCAAAAACTACTAACTTAAAATGATTATCGGGAAACTCTAAGCTCCTAAAATCCATCACAACGTCAGGATTTATTTCTAGCTTTCTACCGTCACATAAAATGTGTTCTTCCTTTCTGTTGTCACAAAATAATACGTCTGGGTTGTTTTTATCAAACCAAAACATTTTTGCGCCGCAGCAAGCGTCTAGTATTTCTTTTTCCATTAATAACCTCAATCAGTAGCCCCAACCAGCTTAGAGCAACACAAACAATAGGATTGCTGGCGAGGCTGTTCGTTTACTCTTCATCGTCTTCGTCAAAGTTTTGCTCGTAAATTATTGACAACATCACGCCATCCAGGTAGTTATTGATTAAATTTTCTATTAACCCATCAGCTATAATAGTTACTTGTTCATCAGTTAAATCGCCACCGTAGAATGTATCACTCTCATATTCTTTGATGACTTTTTTTAATTCTTCGTATTTGCTCATACTCACCTCTTAATAATTATGGGCTGTTCGTTTACTTAGAACGCGGTTTTTCTAGTTCTTTTTTGCGCTCCTCTAATAATTCATTAACATCAAAATCACTATCAAAAATTATGTCAATAATTTTTACCCACGTTTCTACTATTTCATAGCGAATATCAGCATCTATATCGCCCCAAAGGTGTTTCATGCCGCCGCGATCACAAATATCAGATATAATTGATTCAACAGCTAATCTTGCTCGCTCTGGATATCTTACGGCTTGCCATATCCTAATTTTCGCTTCTTTTTCTATACATTCTTTATCTATCGTAATTGTCATACTCACCTCTAATAAGTCGACGCACATTAAAATTTGTAGTCAGGATTAATCTTCTTTATTTTAGTTATTTTAAGCTCTAGCCTTTCAAAGCTTTCTGTTTTGCCAATACTTTGAGTTACTAAACATAATCCCATCATCATGCTATCCCAACTATCAAAATCTAAAATAGTTATATTTCCGTACTGATTTTTAAATTTAATTCTGTACATATTTACTCTAATAAGTCGACGCACCCAGTGGTATTTCAGTGGATAATGGCGCGTCTTTAGCCATTTAATCATCAGATTCCAAAACATTTATTTTGAAATTCCATTCATACTCCAGAGAGTCCTCCATTCCTTTAAACATCATATCTACAAATTTATTCGGACTTTTTGCGATTCTGGACTTCAGGTTTTTAACAAGGTCTTTTTTGTTATCTTTAACATATTCAGTAATGGCTTCTTTGGCCGCTTCAAATACAGCTCTTCTAAATAGAATATCAACAATTGTGTATTTGTTATCACTGGAATAACCGCTAACCTTTCCTTCTGAATCGCATTTTTGAAATAAAGCCAAGGTAATCATTTCTTCCATTATCTTTTCTTTCTGTTCTGCCAGGCCAGTTAATACCTGTGCTTTAACGATATCTTTTACTATCCCATCCACGAGCTCTTTTTTTACTTCTATCATTGACATTTATTTTTCTCCTCAGTTAATTAATTCTTTGCCGTCTCTCCGGCTGTCATGGGTCTAGTGCCTCTGTGCTCCCATTGCCTCGATTACACTGCACTATCAAGCGCCATTCGTTAGCTGCCTCATTGTGGTATGCGGATTTTAAAACCTTTAGGTACGTTCACACCCAGCCGCAGAATCTATCGACAGCACACACAAAAGCTAATTCAACTAGTTTAAGTAAATGTGCGCGCTGTCAAACCTTTAATAATTTTTTATAGCAATTTGCTCTTCATATTTTGTCCATTCACTTTCGAGAAGAATTTCTCTATACGTTCCCACCTCACTACCATTATTGCCTGAAAGTATTAGTGCGTTGTTAGCCTTAACGAATAATGCGATAGAATTTGTATGTTTATGAAACTTTAAACATGGATACGTTGGCTGCACTTTATTTTTAAAATTATCAATAAATTCAACTTTAATCGCCATAATTTCCTCTATTTAATTCTTTATCAATTTTAGTCGGTGCTAATTGCTTTAATATGTTGACAATTTCTGCAAACTTCATAAAACGCCTTATACCTATTTCTTCTCTTGATTCTTTAAGCGTAAGCGTTCTGCTTCCAACCACTTCGCCTTGCATATAACCAAGATTGCTATAGTCTTGGATGGCTCGTAATAGATTATGGTTTGTCATGCCGTCCTCTTTTAATTCTATTTAAAATCTGCATAAATCTTTTCCATGTCCTAACCTTAACTATTCCTGACTTCTTTAAACAAAAATGCAAGAAAGTTTTACACTTTAAGCATGATCCGTGCCCAATTCTTAAACCGTGCTCCATTGCAATAGACTCTGCTAGTTGCATCTCATGACCGCACTTGCAACATTCAAAGTCATGGCGTTTGCTTTCAATCATGACTTTTCCTTCCTGGCTTCCTCTTGCTGTATTCTCTGATAAATTTCATGACGGTGAACACGTATTTCTTTCGGAGCATTAATGCCTAAGCGCACTTGATGGCCTTTGATACCCAGTATTGTAATGTCAATCACGTGGTCGCCGATGATGATTGATTCTGTTACACGTCTTGTTAAAACAAGCATCCTTAATTCTCCTGTTGATTAAAGTGTTTTAGTCTTATCGTAATCTTTACCCCATTCATCATTGCCTTGTTCTGCATTTGATTCTGCGGATCCCTCCGACTCTTTAGTCACCTTTTCATGAGCTTCTGATTCTTGCTTTTTCTTATCTTTCAGCCTGGAAGCCATACTTTCAGATTTGTTGGCGTGCTCTTTTTTCTCGTCGTTGTCAGATAAACCAAAATCAAAAAATTCCTCACGTTTAGCCATACCATCTTTTAATGATCTATAAATAGCACGCAGTGTTATAATCTCTTGCTCAATAACTGCTTCTAGTTTATGACCTAGCCGCTTTTCTATTTGAGCTACGTTTATCCCAAATTCTCCAAACGCAATAACAAGTTTTTTAACTCTCTCTTCAATTGGTTCTTTACCTTCTTTTAATGTTTTTTCGCATTGTGCTTCGGCGGCTTCGATTACATCAGGCGCTATAATATCCTCTAAACAAGCTCTTAACCTTCTTGCGCCATTGTTGGCCACTATTTCGTAAATATCTCTAGGGTCGGTTAAGTCATAAATACCATCTCTTGTATAACGCTTATGCTCCACCTTAAATTCTTTTACTGCTTTTATGTTGTTTTCTAAATCCCAAGCAAAAGCTTGAAAAATTGAATAGCCATTTGCATTACTAAGCTCTCTTACGCCATAAAGTAGGTTTCCCCAGTTTTGCGCAATGACTTTTAATAACTTTATAGTTGGGCCAGTGACGGCTTTGCCGCCGCGCGGAAAAGCATATTTAGCTTCTTCTGCTAAAGCTGGTCTTTGACACACTTTAATAATATTTGCAAATGATTGATTAATATCTCTCGGAAACTTTTTAGCTATAGCAATCATGGATTGCACTTCATGCATTGCCCTGGCTTGCTCAATCTCAACGATATCAGTAGTTTGTTTTACCGGAGTACCGAAACCGTATTGTTTAGAAATTTCTTTAATATCGTTCATGGTTATTTAAACTCCTTAATTCTAAAGACTCTTGATTCAGTGGTTTTTAAAAGTTGTTTGTATATTTCAGGGTGCGTTTCTTTTAATCTTTCTATATCGAGGCGTGAATTTTTTTGATTTTTCCAAGTTGCTATACTTAACCCTTTATCGTTTATTAAAATAGAACTATCTTGTAAAAATTCACATAATTTTGCTTTATCAAAGTCTTGCTGCTCTTCAAGTTCTTTAATTTTATTTCTGCAAAAAATATAACTATTATAGTGATTGATTAATTCATTAGATACCGTTTTTGTGGTATCGGTACCTGTACACCATAATTTGCTAACTTCTTTATAAAAATTAGCGTCAGGCGGTATCTTTTTTAAATAATGGTTATGCCAAAAATCATGCTCTAATTCTATTAAATTCTGTTCAAGCTCTTTATTTCTTTCGTAAATATAATTCTTAAAATTCTGACCGCCTATTAGCACAGAGACATAAACAACTGAGGGATTTTTAACAACTCCATAGTGTGCGCATTGTAATAAATATTCGTTCGGCATCTGATCAGTAAATTCTTCACCCCATTCGCTGGTTTTATATTGATTACATGTTTTACCTTCCCAAACTGCATTCTCTTCGGGCATAAAGCGATCAATATTAGCTATCATCCACGGATATTTTTCGTGTCTTAATAAATTAGGCTCAATAATTAATTTTTTTCCTTGTCTTAACTCAAATTCTCTGGCAATAACTGGCTCAAGTACACTTCCCCAGTAGGCGGCTTCACTTTCTTCATTACTCTCTTCAGCAATACCAAGTTTTTGCATGTATAAATCAATAGGCGTTTTATAGCGTGATTCACCTGCAATTGCCGCGGCATCGCTGCCACCTATGCCAGTTTTTCTTAATTCTTTTTGTTCTGCTGTTAGCATAATTAATTCCACACTGGTTTTTTAGTTAATATATAAATCAACTTACTGATAAATCCTCGCGCTTCGACAGTGTTCTGCAATTCCAAAAGCAAAATTTCGCGTTGACGTTCGTATTCTTTTGCAAAATTCGTTGGTTTTTTTGCAAAATCCAACTTGGTAAAGTCTCGCATGATTCCTCCTTTAAATGTTTAACGGCTTCTCGATAATTGTCGGGTATCTCATTCATATTTAATCTGCAATTTTTTCCGCTAATAAAGCTCGGCGCCTTCCCATTTCTTTGAAAACATCTGGATTTTTAGCCAATCTTGTTCTAGCCGCTTTCTTCGCTGCAGCCTTTTTCTTTTCAGGATCGGCATTAAGTACTTTCGCGCCCAGCCTTCCTGCTTCCTGAACTGTCATTTTTTTAGGTTCAATTGTCATCTGCTTACTCCTCAATCTTTAAAATAATCCATAAAATCTAGAACTTTATCGCGCTTATCTTCTACTTCTTTTTTAGCTTTTTCCTTTTCTTCCTCGGTTGCGGATGACATCCAACCCAAACTCTCTGCTCTACTTTCTGCTGCGCCATATTCAAAGACAACCTTTATAAATTCTTCACGGCGTTTTTTCATTTTCCTGGCGCTCCTTAACTTAAAGTATCAATAGTTGTTTTAAGCTCTTTAATCACCGCGTCTTTCTGCGCGATTTTTATCAGCGTTTCAATTTCGTTGAACTTAGCCTCTTTCTCCGATTGCAATTCTTTTAGTTTGCTAACTTGCCCGCTCTCAATTGCATGCCTGCAATCGGCTGTCATATTTGCGTACACGATAATTTGGATCATGATGTCTTGCGTTTGCATGGCTCTATCCTCCTATATGTCCGGGTTGTAAATTGAGTGCTGCATCGGGTCTCTGAGATGCTGCAGCTCGATTGCGTCTTCCACGGCCTCAGATATGCGTATTTCGTCGCAGTATGCGTCCGCTATATCATTAGTGATGTGGGTGGCTATAAGCTCGCGGATTGCGTCGTTTTCTTCGATTAGCGCCGAAATTAGGGCTTTCTGCTCGATGTGGCTTAGCTCGTCATAGCCAAGCTTAGGGGTCTTGCCGTTGAAGGCGCGCCTCAGCACTTTGCGCTGTGCGATGTCCTTGATGCGCTGGATGTAGGTCGGTTTCATGTGTTGCTCCTTATCATGTGATATGGGTACACTATACAAGCAATGCTTTAAACTGTCAACAAGCAACGCCTTATTTTCTTAAAGATTATTTTTTCAAAGTTGTTGATACCCTGGGATAGGTGTTTTATCCTACGTGCTGAATGGCGCTCTTAACGCCTGTGACTGGCGGAAATCGAAAGGATTTCTGCGACTGCATTCCTTCGGCTTATGCCGGAGGGGTGTGGCCTAATAAGGGTAGAAATACCCGAATAAGCCCGCTGTGTCACACAGTTAAGACCCCCTTCGGCACCATTATATTAATAAATTTAGCGGTGTAATTACATTATTATAAATACAAGGAGACGTTATATTATGAAAATTACGGAAAAAGAAATGATTATTAAAAAGAATGGATATAGCCATCTCGCAGAGTTGTTGCGTCAAATTAACAGTTGCGCAAACATCTTAAAAGATGCAACTGAAACCGCGGCACAATGTTGTGCAGACTTAAAAAGAGAATTAAGTAAACAGCCCGAGGAAATAAATTAATATGATTTATATAATTATGGGAGTGCTTACATTAGCGGCAATAATACTATCTGTTACAAGCATAGTAATTTGGCAATATAATAAGCATTACGAAAGATAAAAGAAAACCCGCTCTTTAGCGGGTTTTTTATAAAATATATCTTGCATTCCGGCTAATCATTAATACCTCTTAAATTAAAATTAAATAGCTTAAAATTTAAAATTGCCCGATTGTAATTGTTTGCAATTATTCTTCCCATTTTTATACCGGGTTTCTCCACTGTCACGTGCAATAAAAAAGCAGATAGATAAGATAATAAAATAGCAAAAATTAATAATATATAAGAGTTATGGAAATATCCTTTAAGCAGATACATCGTTATCAGTCCAAACGGGACATGCAATAAGTAAAGAGGATAAACCAATTCGGCCGCCTTAAAAAATATCTGCGGCAATTTATTAAAAAAATCATCGCTTTTAAGGTAAAATAACATAAATATTATTATAACAATAGCTTGTGATGAAAAGTGCGAATAAGAGGCGGTATCTGGGTGACCTATCATGTAAATGCGAAATCCCATAAATGCTATAAATTCAGATAAAATAACATATTGTAGTTTATGCACAGGAGATGCCATTTTTTCTGCTAATTTAATGGTGACACCAACCAATATAAATAATATATATTTTATATTAAGTGCCGTTATATATAGGTATTTATTTGCATCAATTACGCTAAAAATAATAATGCCTAAGCAGATTGCCTGCACTGTAAATAATCTCATGCATGTGAACCGACCTACTACAAAAGCTATTATGTAAAAAAATACTTCTATGATTAATGTCCACAAAACACCATTTACAGGTACAACTTCAACATATAAATAAGACACTGTAAAGCTTGATAGATAACTTGCTAGCGTAAAAGTAACGCCTTGTGTTTTATAAACCAATAACCCGATAATTAAACAAGATATTATTAAAGCAGGAAAAATCCTAAAAATACGATTGATAATAAATTCTGCCCGCCTATATCTTTCAAGCATTCCCGCAATGAGATAACCAGTTATAATAAAAAAAAGTAAAACGCCTAAAACCGCAGTTTCTGTATTAAGTATACGAACAAAGCCGCTTTCTATAATCCAAAAATCCCAGGAATGTCTATTGAGTACCGGTAAAATAGTTTGATTATTAAAAATTAGCGGAAGACTTTTTGCAAACGTGGCTACGGGAACAAGATGTTCATACATAACCAGCGATACGGCCAATAGGCGTAAAACATCCATGTAATAAAATTTTTTCATTTATTATTCCATAATATTTAAACTAATATATCCAAGTAAGCCACAACCACCCCGCAGACATTTATATCTTGCGTTATCTCTATTTGTTTATAGTGCGCAATATTTAAAGGATTTAAATATTCATAGTCGCCGTCTTTAATATATTGCCTAAAAAACACTTTTGGTAAATTTTGCTTGCTGGCTATCACAAAATCACCGCTTTTATGTTTTCGGCGAGGGTCAATAATAATCTGTTTGCCCTCTTGAAAGCCCTTGGCCTCTAAATAGTTAACCATTGATTTATCTTCAATTTGCAGCCTATAGCAGTCGCCGTTCAAAATAATGTCATTTCCCGCATAGCCTAACTTTTCAGATTTTTGTAATTCTGCTCGGTTTGTCGGCCAGCTTTTAGCATCTTCCCATGAGATAACCGGAGAGCGCGGCGTAAGCGAATAGGGTAAATCCGCTAATTCTTCTTCTCCTGTTAGCAAATAATCTACTGAAACCCCCAATAAACTTGCTAATTCATTTATTTTTTTGGGGCGCTGAGTTTCTCCCGATACCCATTGCTGGACGGATTGGGGTTTAACTTTTAATATGGTGGCAACCTGGGTTTGAGTATAACCCGCGGCTGTCATCGCTTCCCTTATACGATCATGTGTTTTCATGGCCTCATTTTCACAACTTTTATTTGCAGCATCAAACAAGTTTGGGGGTTGACAATAATCAGGCATTGCTTGTATCCTATGCATCATGATAACTAATCTCGAAAAAGAAGCCCTGGAAGAGGCAATAAAAGTAATCGGTAGCCAAGTGGCGTTGGCTAAATTATTTAACATTAAGCCGCAAAGCGTTAACCAATGGCTGCTTAAGGGTGTGCCAGCTGAGCGCGTTATTAGCATTGAGATTGCTACAAAACGCAAAGGCTGCAAAGTAAGCCGCTATAAACTTAAGCCATCGATTTTTAAAGCTGAACTATAGCACCCAAACCTTAAGGAAATATTAAGGTGCGCTTTATAGAGTAATTATTTTTTGAGTGTGTTGGGAATTAGGGCTTGTCCGTAGGGGTAAGCCCTAAGTTTTTGTGAAATAACCAATTAGGTTAATTATCGATTTATGACAGTTAAGGGATTTTGCCGGGATTATCACTTCTCCGGCAGCTGTCGCCAGTTTTGAACTCCCGAGGATTCCTCGGTGGTTGCATAGGACATGGATTAGGGAGTAAACGGAATAACAATTATTAATTAATTTATATGGCTAACAAACCAAACAAACCAAAGAAATCATCGCCCAGGTATGTTTGGACAGGCCATGAAAAATTCCCTGAAATAAATATTAAATTAACTCATCAAGAGTCAAAAATATTATTTCAGCAACCGCCCGAATTATTTAAACTTTATATGTTTTTAAGTTTATATCGCGATTTTGATACCGGAATAACCGGCGAAAAAGTCCATATCGATGATACTTCTTTCAAAGTTTGGGTGGGTTATCCGTCTAAACAGGGCAGAAAAGGAAATAAACCATCTACTACTCACATTGTTAGATGGCTCGAACAATTAGAGGAATTAGGCTTGATACAAGCATGCGGCAACAATGTTTTTTATCTACCTTTAGCTACCACAAACCAACACGATCAAAAATTAAGTCACCAAACTGTCACCAAACCGTCACCAAAATCAGAAGAAAGTGTCACCAAATCAGAAGTATCTGAAAACCCTATAAATACAGATTATGCCGCAGAATTAAAAACAGAAGTGTCACCAAATAATGATGGAAGTGTCACCGAAGTGTCCCAGAGGTTGTATACAATTCCGGTTAATAACTTAACTAAACTAAACTATATTGCGCAAACTGATTTTTTATCCGCCGAAGAAAATAAATTTTTAAATCTCTTCACCGATTTAAAATTAAGTTTAAACCCCGCTGGCGACCTAAAGGCGATTACAACAGCTAAGGCCCTTATACAGGCAGGGGTAACGCTAGAAGTCGCCTCAGAAGCGCTTAAAATCAAATTAGCCGCCTATACGGGCACACGTACCCCTCACCCCTCTTATTTCAAAGACGCGATAATTAATTACAAACGCGATTTAGAAGCAATCAAGCAACAACCGCAGGAGACAAATCATGCAAGACAATCCGCCCAGCGTGACCGCCTATCTAAACAAAGCCCTCAGCGTGTCTCAAAGACACAGCAATTCTACGATAGTTGTTTCGCCGGACTCGCCCGCAATAAAAATCGAGAATAGGATTGAGATGTTATTTATTGTGCTCGGACAAATATTTTTCGAGAAATTTACAGGGCGCTTTCCCACGGACCAAGTGCTATTAATGGGTAAACGACTTTGGCAAAAACAATTAGCTGATTTAAGCGATGAGCAAATCGAGCGCGGGATTGATAAATGTCGCGATTGGAAAGATGACTTTGCGCCGGATTTATCTGACTTTAGAGCGTTGTGCATTAGTGTGCCGTATCATGTCAATGCTCTACCCCCTCCACCGGTTAAGCAAGGTCGATTGATATCAGCTAAAAAATCATGGGAGAAATTGGCGGCTAATCCTCGCTTAGACGGCAACCTTAAAGCGTCAATTAACAAGATATTGCAACGATATGAAACTAAACATAACTAAAATTTGAACAGAAAAAGAGCAGGAAATGAACAGAATATGAAGAATTGGCCTTTCAGGTTTTATGGTAAATCAAAACATCTCAAGCAAAAGATGGATTTCTGGGCGATAAACGTACGTGATAAGAGCCTACCCATTAGATTGACGGCTAAAGACTATGCAGAGCTTCTGAGCACGCTGCCAAAGGGCCATCCTAGGCTTGGGACGCCTACGTACGAGGGTCGGCAAATTAAGCGCATCGGGGAGGACTAAAAATATTTGCATCTAGCTGTTGACATTTGTCCGGTAATCGGACATAATGGATTTAATAGTTGATCAATCCAGGAGATAAACAAATGCAAGAGTTAGTCCAAATAATACGCAACGCTAATGTTAACAAATATGCTGAGCCATCCCTTAATAACATGATTGTGTTTGGTATGCGCGGTACTGATGCTGATGTTAATGTTGGTGATGTATTAGAGGCTAGCTACGAGTGGGTTGATAACGAGCATACAGATAATCAATTAAGCGGCACATGTGCTTGTAAAGTTATCGAGGCTAGATACTTGGATGATTATAATGATGAGGAGTTGGCTGATTTAATCAAAAAAGCAATAGATAAAGCACGTCCTTATGGCGACAAAATGTTGTTGGTATATGGCATAGACAACCAAGAACTTGTCAATGACACATGGGCTAACGAAGTTGTTATTGATGATTGCACGGTTGTTGCGTTAATAAACAAGGATTAATTATGACCGCTCAAACCAAAAAAAAATGTAATAAATGTAACAAAACTAAATCAATTACGGATTTTTACGTTAATCCAAAAGGAGTGATATTTACACCTTGTAGATTATGTAAGATAAAATATAAAAAGAAATGGTATAAAAAAAATATTGATAACACTAAAGCATATAGTGTTAAGTATCATAAAAAAAATAAACAGGCGAAATATGATTATTTAAAAAAATGGCGCAAAGCCAATACAGATAAACTATATGAACACGTTAAAAAATGGCGAGCAGAAAATCCAGAAAAAATAAAAGAGTATGAAAAAAAATCGCGCAACAAAAGGAAACGTAAAAAATATATGCGTGAGTATATGCGTGAATATAACAGGAAAATAAAATGAAAACCTACACCGCCAAGCAAGCCGCAGAACTGGAAGGTCGTGAATACGATGCTCTGCAAAAGCAATTAGCGCGTGATACTAAAAAGCCTAAGCGTGAGCGCAAATATCCCCATGCTTACAAGTGTGAGTGTGGACATGGGTGGATGATACCGGCGCGGGATTTGAAACAGGAGGATAAATAATGGCTACCGATATCACAGAGCAAGATAAAAAGAAATTTTTAGAGTCTAAAGGATGGTTTACGTGGTATAACCCTAATTACTGGTGTCATGAGCAATTTGGAAACGAGGAGCGAGATTGCACAAGTTGGGGAGTATCACTTGAAGATGCATATGAATTTGAAACTAACGATGAAAGGAGAAATAAAATTTTAGAAATTATGGAATTTAAATTTTCGGCGCTTAAGGCGGCGTCAAATCTGAAAAATATAATTGAAGGCAATCAAATGAAAGAGCAAGTTAGCGAGTGCTGCCAAGCGGGCATTAATGTAAGCAGCGGCGGCGAAGGTACGAGCTATTATATATGTATACACTGTAATAAGCCGTGTTTTTTGTATGTTAAAGAGCAAGTTGGTGTTGATAATGATATTACACATTTAAGAAATCATATTGATAAAAACTGGGATAATGTCGCTGATGATTGTTTAGATAACATCGAGAAAGAATTCGATAGGCTCAAGAAAAGAGAAACAGAGTTAATTGCTGAGCTTGATAGAATGCAGCAAGAAAATCATATTTTAGCAGCTAGACTTGAAGATATGGATAGACTAAAACGGCTGGAGGAGAATGTTAAACGAAAAGTAATTAATCTTAAAAAACTTAGATTATTCTGCTATTGAACTTGATGAATATGAGGAAGTAAGGCAAAGAATAAAATACGAAATTGAATTATTAGAGAGCTTCGACAAATGAAACTACGAAAGAGAGTTAAACTAAAGATTAACAGTGCTTTTATAACTGCCTATATTTGCGGAGTATTTTGGCGGTTTAAGGTGATAAAAATAAGAGGGGTCGGTTACAAATTGTAACCGTTTGATAAATATTGTAATGCAAAACTATGCTTAGATTACTTGACCCAACTCCACGCGAAGAAAATGAAGTTTTTCAGGAGCTAGTCAGCCTTTTAAAAAAGGTTGATGGTTTTGCGGTATTAATGGTACATAACAACAAAGTTGAAGTTGCCAAATTTAATCTTAGCAAAATGGAAATTGTTTATGCCTGTGAATATGTAAAGTCTAAGATATTTATTGAAGGTAGTATTGATTAATAAATAGGAGAACAATTAGCGATGTTTGTATTTAAAAAAGATAAATATGATTACGATATAATTAATATCCCGCATGAAGGAGAATTCCTAATTGATTATCATCCGAAAGGGTATGTAATAGCTAATTTTAAACAGCTAAAGCAAGAAAACGAAAAGCTCAAAGCGCAGTTACAACAGTTTGAAACCCAACCAGTAAATGAGAATGCGCGCAAATATAATTGTGATACTTGTTTAGATACCCAAGTAAAAGCAGCGGATATGATAGTTGAAGGTGGTTTTGCTGAAGTTGGAGTTAGATGTTGGGATTGTAAGACTGAACGCAAGCCGCAGGCCGAACTAGAATATATCCTAAAATTCCGCCTAGGCGACCGCGTAGCTGTTCATCCAGAAGGCCGCGATACATTCCGTGGAACGATATTTAATATTATGCACAATAAAATCTACGTTATAGAAGATGGTTTTTACTCTGGACATGATGATAATCCGTTTTTGCCAAGTCAGTGCAGGAAGTTAAAAAGAGTTAAGGGAAAGCCGTATAAGTGCCCCGTGTGCGATGGTAAAGGAAAAACACAAGTGCATTATCCTATTGCGGGAATATATGTGATTGCTACTCCTAGCTGCACTTCTTGCAAAGGCACTGGCGCTCTTTGGGAGAATAAATAATCAAACAATAATAATAAAATATAAAATGGAAACACCTATGCAATTTACTTCAATTACCTACTCTGAAAATTGTCACACGTGGAACATTACTATGACTGGTAATGGTTGGCCATGGATGATGAAGCTTGCAAAAGCTTCTTTCAGGTGTCCAGATTGCGGCACAACAAATATAAGAAAAAATGGTTACACGTCTTCTAAGCATAAACCTCAGTATCAATGTCTTAATGATAAATGCAAAAGAGTTTCCTTTATCTAAATCAATAAATTAAATAACGTCAAATCACGCCAAAATGTTATTGTATTAATCATAATTAATATGATAATGGATTTTTATTATCTAAAAATAGGGTTTTTAATGTCAGATTTAATCAGATGCCCCGCTTGTAACGGCGTAAAAACAATTCTCGGTCTTGGCGGAATGAGAAAAACATGTCATGAGTGCGCGGGAATCGGTTGGGCGAAAAGTGCTGAAACAGTGAGTACACCGGATGGAATTGCGCCATCAGAAGTTGACCAGTTAAAAACAGATTTAGCAAAAATGATTGAAGCGTATGAAGCGCTGCAAGAGGAAAATAAAACATTGAAAGCTGAACTTAAAAGCCTGGAAAAAATCGCAAAGAAAAAAGCAAATAAGTAACCATGGCAAAAAATTTGTTTCAACCGGGTCAGTCAGGTAATCCGGCTGGCAGAAAAAAAGGCTTGAAAGATAAAAGGCATTACAAGCAAGAAGTTTGGGAAGCCTGCGAAAAGGTCGGCATAGACCCCTTTGTTGTACTTGCTGAGATTGCAGCGGGCGTTTTAAAAAAACCTGACGGTGTGCCGGAAAAAATAAATGGTTATCTGCGTAAAGAAGCGGCTGCTGAATTATGTCAATACTTAAAACCAAAACTAAAATCGGTTGAATTAAGGAATGACCCTGAAGAACCGGTGCAATTTATTATGAATTTTGGAAATGGCAATAGAATACCATGCAACAAAAACAGCAAGTGAATTTCATGCTGACAATTCATTTGTAAGATTAATGTTAGGCCCCGTTGCTTGCGGTAAATCAGTGGGTGATTGTGAGGAAGTTTTTAAGCTAGCATGGTTACAAGAACCTGGGAGCGATGGAGTTAGGCGCTCACGCTGGGGCATTATCCGTAATACGTATCCTGAATTAAAAAGCACTACTATTAAAACATGGTTGGATTGGTTTCCAGAAGAACACTTTGGAAAAATTAAATGGGACTCACCCATTACTCACCGAATTTTTTTACCTAATTTTGATTTAGAAGTCATTTTTCTAGCGCTTGATAGCGAGCAAGACGTTAAAAAGCTCATGTCATTTGAGTTTACCGGAATTTATATTAACGAATTACAGTTCATCCATCCAAAAATATTTAAAGTTTGTCAACAGCGAGTTAACCGTTATCCGCCTAAAAAAAGTGGCGCTAAAATCACATGGGCCGGTGTTATTGCCGATACTAATCCACCCTCTACTAGACATTGGATATATCAATTATTTGAGAAAAATAAGCCTCATAATTTCAAAATATTTAAATTCGATCCTGCATTAAAAATTGTCAATGAAATACCTAAAGATGGAACGGCTTACTCAGTTTCACTGGATGGAACAATATATATTAATAATCCAGAAGCGGATTATATCCATAATTTACCGGATGCTAATTATTACCTGAACCAAGTCCCATCATTAACGGATGAGGAAATTAAGGTTTATATACTGGGTGAATATGGCGTAGTGGTAAATGGACGCCCTGTTCACCCTGAATACAAAGACCGCTTGCATTATGCTGATAAAGAATTAAAAGCTGATCCAAATATTGAGCTGGCATTAGGATGGGATTTTGGATTAACACCGGCTTGTGCTGTGGTGCAATATACGCCGCACGGACAATTAATAGTTTTAGACGAACTATATAGCGAGGATGATTGCTTAGAGGATTTTGTAGAAAATACTGTAATTCCACACTTGGATCGTTTTTATCCCTTTTGGCGTGATAATTATAAATCCGTCCATGATCCGGCCGGTCAAGGCGAAAGCCAGATAGACAGACGCACCTGTCAAGAAATTTTAGAAAAATTTGGTATTGAGTCAGAGCCAGCAGCTTCATCGAATGCAGCAATGCCGCGTAGAAACGGACTTAAATATCATTTAAGAAAATTAAGTCGCGGCGAACCTTGTTTTTTATTGTCCAGCCGCTGCCAGCAAATACGCGAAGGTTTAATGGGACAATTTCAATATCCAAAAATTAAGGCAGCTAATGATAATTTAGAGGACCGCTATCACGAAAAACCTTTAAAAAATATGTATTCTCATGCATGTGAAAGTTTGGAATATATTGCTATGCAGTACGCGCCCTCCTCTCTAGATGTATCTAAAAAAGCCACTAAAAATGAAATGCTAACTAAGATTGCTCAGGTTAATTCAAAATTATACGATTTAAAGAGGCGTGCCTATGCCAGTCGCTAAAAGATATTCAGATGGTTTAGAATTCAAAAAACAAAACGTTAAAACTTTTCACGGTTATTTTAAAGATAACTTTGACAGGTATCATGCATTTAGGCGTTTTATTTTTAAATCTTCATTATCAGACGATGAAATTAGAGTTTTGCAACGGCTAGGGAAGCCTCAGCTTGAATTTAATATGAGCGAAGCTTATATCTCGCGCTTGCGCGGTGAATTCGCCAAACAAGAACCTTCTTTAAGCGTTACTTCTGCAAATAGCGCGCAAATTGATGAGTTGACGTTAAATGTTGTGGAAGGTTACACGCGTGCAATGATGTTTGACGCTAATAATGAGTCATTTGAATATGATATTTACATGGATTTATTAAGCGGCGGTTTTAGTGTCATAAAAGCCTGGACTGACTATGCAAATGATAAAAATTTTGAGCAGGAAATTAAATTCGGTCGAGTATTTGACCCTACTCTATGTGGATTTGATGTTAATGCAAGATTGCCGCACAAAGGGGACGGATTATTTGCTTTTGAGAATTTCCCCAAAACTGTTGATGAGTTAAAAGAAGAGGTTGGCTCAGATATTGATTTAAAAAATGTAAAATTTGCACGTGATAATAGCGGATTTAATTGGTCATACAAAACGCAAAAGCAAGAAGAAATTGTATTACTATGTGATTATTACGAGAAAAAGAAACGAAAGGCTAAAATTGTACTGCTATCCGATAATCAAACAATGACAACTGATGAGTATGAGAAATTTTTGGAAGACTGGAAAAAATCAGGAAGATTTGAACAGCCACCTACCGCCAGTCGCTCACGCCAATCTTTTATTACGACTATAGCTAGAACAAGATTTATTGAAAGTCAGGTAATTGACTATGAAGAAACAGATTATAAATATCTGCCGCTAATATTCGTGGATGGAAATTCCGTTTTATTGCGAGATGGAAGCGATGGTGCCGTCTATCAGATGACGCGCCCCTATCTTTATCATGCTCGCGACCAGCAAAGGTTAATTAATTTTGCAGGACAAACACTGGCAAACGAAATGGAAAATATGACGCAAGCTAAATATATGATCCCCGTTGAAGGCGTACCAGATAACCCAGAATATACTGAATCTTTAATGAATAATCAGGTGGGCAATATCATTTTATTTAATGCTTATCGGAGCAAGCAAGACGATAAGCCGCTGCCGCCTCCACGAGAAATACAGCGTACCCCTACCCCGCCCGAAGTTGTTAATACATTTATGTCGGGCCCGCAAATAATGCAGGCAATTGTGGGCTCGTATGATGCCTCTTTAGGCATTAATGATAATCAATTAAGCGGTGTTGCAATCGTTGAAGCCGCGACACAGTCCAATTCGGCGGCAATGCCTTATATTGTCGGGTTTTTGAAAGGATTAAATCAGTTAGCGCAAATTATTGTAGATTTAATTCCTAAATATTACACAACCCCACGTACTATTCCGTACATGCTTGCCAATGGTAAAAAAGGTTTTGTACCGATTAATCAACCTAATGGTATTCAACTAAAATATGATTCAAGTGCTTTAAACGTAAGACTGGAGGCGGGGGTTAATTTTAATATTCAAAAATCACGCACGCTACAGCAAATCGTTTCATTATCGCAAGCAATGCCTATCTTTGGACAATTCATGAATACCAAAGGACTTAAAACTATTATTAAAAATTTAGAAGGTCACGCGATGGATGAGCTAGAACAATTGGCAGACCAATTTATGCAAGAGATGCAGAAAATACAACAAATGCAAATGCAGCAGCCAAATCCTGCGGTAATGAAATCTCAATTAGAAATGCAAAAATTTCAGCATCAGGTTCATCAAGACCAGGCTACTAATCAATTTAAAACGGCTGAAATCATGAACGATGCTAATGCCAATACAAACGACCGCCTGAAAATCATGCTAGAGCAACAACAAGCTGGTATTAGTGATGCTGTACAAATTAAAAAGGCAGATGCAGAAACTTATTCAAAGGCTGTTGATTTGGCATTAAAAGCCGATAGTCAAAGGCATTCTCAGGCGTTAGAAACTCATGACCAACTGCATAGGCATGCTAAAGAAGCATTAGAAGTGGCTAATCAGGTTATTTCAAATCACCAACAACCAACAGGAGCAAATCAAAATGGCTAAATTAACAGCGGCGGCAAGAAAGAAAATCCCAAGTTCGCAATATGGCTTGCCGGGCCAAAAGAAATATCCAATGCCTGATAAATCTCACGCAGCTAATGCTAAAGCACGCGCTACGCAAATGGTTGCTAAAGGAAAATTAAGCGCATCAAGCGCTGCAAAAATAAAAGCTAAAGCCAATAAAGTTTTAGGAAAATAAAATCACGTCAAATAACGCCATTCTTTTCTTAACTCTTTATGATAATAGTTTAAAATTATTGCATTATTATTTTTTGCATCACGACGATGCACTAACCGAGACTCTTGCGTTAATAGAGGCGATTACCCAGCTATGGGGTATAAATAGTCGAGACTCGTGCGTTTAGCGAGGCTTTACCGTGATGGGGTTAAAAGTCAATAGAGGTTTGAATGACTGGACAAAATTTAGGAGAACAAGGTTCTCAAGGTCAGAGTGCAAATACGCCAGCCACGCCTGCGTCTACGCCTGCTCAGCCGAGTCAACAACCGGCGGAAAAAGTGTTTACGCAATCGGAGCTTAACGAAATTGTAGGGCGCGTAAAAGCCGAAGAGCGCAATAGGTATTCGACAACTGCTGTACAACAACCGCAGTCTCAGGATACCCAACAATCTCAACAGCAAAATACGCAGCCAACACAATTGGGCGGCATGCCGCAATTAACTGAAGCACAAGTGAAACAGTTAATTGAACAACATGCGCCGCAAGTACTGAGCCAGCAGTTGCAACAACAGCAAGTTTATAATATGAACATGCAGTACGTGCAAAAATTGGAAGCAGGAAAAACGGGCATAGCTGATTTTGATACAAAAGTGGCTGCATTAAATTTGCCTGCACATTTGGAGTTGATACCACTATTAAATTCGGTAGATGCTTCGATTGCAGCGGATGTCACATATGATTTAGCTGAAAATCCGCAAAAATTTGCGAATTTAAAAGTTTTGAATATGATGAACCCGCAACTGGCTGCACAAGAATTAAATAAGCTCGCAGAATCGGTAAGAAAAAATAAAACCGCTTCTCAAGCTAAATTTCCTAATGAACCGCTCGGTCAAATTAAAACCTCTGTTACTGGTGCAGATAATAGCCCATTAACGGTGGCCGATCTTAAACGACAAGCGCATTTAAGAGCTTAATAAATCCATTCCGTGAAGGCTGTTATCTCTGAATTAAAAATATTTCGGAGTTTTAATAATGCCTTCACCAACTACTTTACCAGATAATATTTTACGTGCAGTGCAAACCTGGCAACCCTCAGGATTGGCTTATTTCGAAAATTTAATGTGTTTTGGCTCACAAGCTAACAAGAAATTCAAAGACTTTCAGAAAATGGAAGGAAATCTGGGGTCAAGTGTAATGTTTGACGTTCCGCCCGACTCTATAAGCGCAAATGGTTTAGTGGCTACTTTTCAGGCGTCTAAACAAAAATTTGAAACCCTGACTTGCGACCAAGCGCGCAATGCGTCACGCATGTTCACAAATCAGCAAGATGTATTCAACTTAGAAGCAACCGATTACATGAATACCTTCGGTAAAGCGGATGTTGAAGAATTGGCTAGTTATATCGAATCAAATTTAGCTTTAAATGCGATCAGTGCTGTACCTGTTATGGAGGTTGATGAGAATGGCCAATCTGTACCAACAGGCGCGCTGCATACTGAGAGCGGCCCATACCGCTTTTTTGGAAACGGAACCGATCCAATTAATAGCTATCAACAATTACAGCAAGCGGTTACTAATTTCAAAAATCCCGGTTCTCCACAAGGCATTAAAGTATTTTTACCAGACGTCATTGTACCGTCTGTCGTGGGTAATGGATTAAATCAATTTGCACCAGAACGCAATAACGACATTGCAATGAGCTGGGAAATTGGTGATTTTGGAACGCCTCGCGTTAAGTATTTACAATCCAACTTATTGCCTACACACACGGCGGGTACGGTAGGAAACAGTGCTAATCCCAATAATATTTTGACTGTAGTCAGCACCAATGACCCAACCGGTAAGAATGTAACTCAAATCACTTTTAGCTCGCCCATCACCACAGATTCAGAGGCGATTAAAGCGGGTGATTTATTTCAGTTTAATTGGAATGTAGCGGGTCAGAGTAATCTTTATTTACTCACTTATCGCGGACATGCAGTTTCTTCGCAGCCTGTTCAGTGTCGTGCAGCAGCGGATGCAGAATTAAGTGCCGGACAGGTCACTATTACGCTTTCAGATCCTTTAATTTGGGCGCCAGGGCCTGCGCAAAACATTAATAAACCTATTGTAGCAGGCATGAAAGTTATGGTGGCACCAAGCCATAAAGCAGGCTTAATTATAGGTGGAGATGCATTTTTCTTGGCAATGCCGCAACTACCTGACGAATCCCCTTACCCAACCATGTCAAAAAACGATCCTGACACAGGATTTACGTTGCGCATGTATTACGGATCTATTTTTGGTAAAAACCAGCGCGGCATGGTTTATGACAACGTTTGGGGCTCTCACATGGTGCCTAAATACACCATGCGCATGTTGTTCCCTATCAGTCAAACCGCTTAAGAGGATTAAATCATGTCACAAAATATTGCTTTAGGTTCTTTACCGTTTTTAGATGTGTACGGTTTGCAGATTGCGAAAGCGTCTGCAACTAGCTTAACGATGGCAGCTGGTCAAGCGCGCGACGCTAACAATGTTATTGATATCGTGCTAAACGACGCAGTAACCATTGACGCAACCGTTAATGGTGCAAATGGACTTGATACTGGCGATTTAGCAAACAATACGTGGTATTACGTGTTTTTAATCGGTTCTTCATTAAATGAAAAGCCAGCGGCCGCTATTTTATCCGCATCTGCAACCCCTTTAATGCCGATGGGCTATGATAGCTATAGACGTATAGGTTTTGCTTTAACCGACGGTTCTGCTGAATTCTTATCATTTGATGTCTATGGAAATGGAAATGCTCGCCAATACTACTGGGACGCAGTCGCTACCGAATTAAGCGCCGGTGCCGCAACCTCTTTTACGGATGTTGATTTAACAAGCTCTGTTGCGCCTACTTCCACGCTAGCTTACTTAAATTGGAAATTTTCACCGCAAGCCGCTGGTAATCTAGCTAATTTACGTAAAAACGGCTCAAGTTCCACGGCCAACATTCAAATTACAGGATCTGTTGCTGCCGAGCCTAATGCCGGTTTCTTAGCGATGAATACAGATTCAGCCCAAATAATTGAGTATAAGGTTGCAAACGCATCGGATGCATTGACGCTTTACTGTTATGGCTTTGAAGATTTTATCTAAAAGAGGCCTGCATGGCGTATTTAGCAACCGAATTAATTACAAGGGCGTATTATTTGTCGGGAATGGTTGCCAGAGACGGTGAAATCGTTTCTGGTAGCCAGCTTAACGATGGCTTGTCGTTATTAAACGATTTAATTGCATTAAAAAATGCTAACAATCGCTTAATACCTTATTTTACTACCTATAATTTGGTTGCCGATATTGGTACTGAAAATTATTTTATCCCGAATTTAATTTATCCTGAAAGCGTTACATTTATTTTAAATGAAACTGTGCGCATCCCCTTAAAAATTGATTCTAGAAAAGAATACTGGGGCACCGTGCGAGTTAACGATATAGTAACCATCCCTTTTGAATGTAATATTAATCGTACAATAGGGGGCGCTAATTTTTATATTTATCCATTGCCAAATGATAACTATCCTATTGCTATTAATGGAAAGTTTGGCTTGATTAGCGATATTAATTATCATACCGATTTATCATCGGTATATGACAGGTTATACATTGCTTATTTACGTTACGCATTAGCAGAGTTTATATGCGATGAAAATTCAGTCAATTTACCTCCATTGTCAGCAAAAAAATTAGAGCAATTGGAACAGCGGGTCATCGATCTGTCCCCCATAGACACTACTATCAGCAAATTATCAACGTTAACGCGATTTAATCAGATTGGTGGGTGGGGTTATGTGAATTTAAGTGGAGGTTGGACAACACCATGAAGCCAACCTCAGCGATTACGAAAACATTACCTTTAAAAATCACTGGCTCAAATATCTATGGTCGTTACTCCATGATATCTATCGAGCAGACGTTCAATATGATTATTTCAGATGGATGGCTAGTACCGTATGCCGGCTATAGAAAAGTAGCTAAAATTGTAGATAACGGCGAGGGGCGCGGTATTTATGCAAGCACCAATTTAAATAAAGTTATTGCGGTTATTAATAATAATGTTTACAGCGTTAATACAAATTTGGCATATCAGCAAGTTGGCTCACTGGGTACATTTACGGGTGATGTGTCTATTGCGGAAAACAATGCAGGACAAATTGCTATTTGTGATAGAAGTGCAATTTATATTTATGCGCCCAACGCAGTTACTAAGTTTCAAAAAGTAACGTTTTCCCCGAATGATGATTTTTTGCCAGGCTATATCACTTTTCAAAACGGTTATTTTATTGCGCCTGATTTAAGGCGAGCTGAATGGCGTTTATCGGATTTTAATGATGGTACCAATTGGCCGGCCGATGCAAACCACGCGGGCGAATTTCAAACAAAGCCCAATATGCCAGTTGCAGCCATACCCTTTCCAAGTAAAGGCAATTTGTTATTTGTGTTTGGTAAGACCGTGGTTGAGCCTTGGTTTAACACAGGACAACAGTTATTCCCTTATCAGAAAAATACCTTTCAGAATTCCGACTACGGTACTGAAAATGCGGCTACGATTGGCGTAGGCGATAATTTTATTATCTGGCTGGCGACTAATGAGAAATCGGGTCCTGCTATCATGATTAGTGATAGCGGTGAGCCTATAAAAATTTCCACCGACGGTATTGATTTTAAATTAGCGCAATTAAAAAAACCTACCAATGCATATGGATTTTTATTCCGGCAAGACGGCCACTTAATTTATCAATTAACGTTCCCTTCGGATAATTGGTCGCTCCTTTATGATTTAAACACGAAAAAGTTTTTTACTCCTACCGATGAAAAAATGAACTATCACATTGCTAAACGCGTGGTTTATTCTAATAATTCTTATTATTTCGTTTCATTTCGAGATGGCAATTTATACGAATTAAATAGTCGCTATACAGACTATGACGGCGCTGAAATTCCGCGTGTGCGCGTATGTAATACATTAAGGCTGCCCGATTCTTCACGCTTTATTATCAATAATCTCACTTTTCAAATTGAGCAAGGTGAATATAACGCGTTGCAAGCCTTGGATTTTTCGTTCTCTAAGGATAATGGCAATTCGTTTAGCAGTTATGACCGTATTGATTTAAGTAAAACAGGTTTTAGACAAAGAAGAATTAATTACTGGAACAAAGGCATTGCGCTGAATTTTACGCCGCAATTTCGTTTTTACGGGAAAGGGCGTTTTATTGTAACCGATGGCACGCTGAGTTATTACCAATGAATATTCAATCGTTAACGCAAATAAAAGTTGCCGAGAAAGATGGCAATATACACCAGGACTTATTTAATTATCTCGGACAGAACATGCAGCAATTACAGAATACGTTTTCTAACGAGGGTTACGAATTGCCAGTACTTACTAATACGCAAATTGCTTCGCTTAATCCAGCGAAATCTAAAAATAGAATTTTTATTAATGGCGATACCAATCAATTAATTGTGAATTTAGGCGGCGTGTTTAAAGTCGTGCAAGTTGTTTAAAGAGATATAAAAATGTACGAAAGCGATAATAATTCCGGTCCATTTACTCAACAATCATTTGAAAATGCATTCGGCGCAAACGGTATAAACGGCATTTTTGATCCCGGTGGCGTTTTTTCGCCTCCACCAAATGCGGCGAACTCCGCAATGCCTTATTTAAATCAGGCTATGCTGCAATTGCCTAGTTATTTTCAGACGTATATCAATGCTGGCAATCAAATGATGCCGCAACTGCAGCAACAATATGGGCAACTATTGAATAATCCAGGCAGCGTAATGAACAAAATAGGCTCAGGATTTCAACAGTCGCCCGGTTATCAATGGCAAACCAATCAAGCGTTAGGTGCAGCAAATCGTGCTGCTTCCGCTGGCGGGATGTTAGGCAGTCCGGCTGAACAGCAAAGCATTGCAGGTACTGTCAATGGTTTAGCTAATCAAGATTATTACAACTATTTAAATCACGCTATGTCTATGTACGGGATGGGATTACAGGGCGCGCAAAACATGTATGGCATCGGTTATGACGCTTCAAAAAACCTAGGGGAGGACATGTCAAATCTTGGCATGAGCCAAGCAAATCTAACTTATGCAGGCCAAGCAAACCAAAACCAAGGACGCTTTGGAATGTTAGGTGACGTTATGGGACTTGTTGGCGCTTTCTTGTAAAAATAAAAAGGTAACGTATGGCGATTAATCCGATGTATTTTCAAGTTCTTAGCCCTCAGCAAGCTAATCCGCTTGGATTTGGTGTGCAACAAGGGACGGAGATTGCAAATAATATTATGCAGGCGCGCGCACGCTCTTTGCAAAACCAGCAGATGAAAGCACAGCTGCCTTATGCCGGCCAAATGGCCCAAGCCGATTTAGATTTAAAGCAAGCACAAGTGCCTTATGTGCAATCACAAACCGCCATGAATTATGGCATGCTGCCTTATTTAGGATATAAAGCAATTGGCCCCTATATTGGCAATTATGCGCGATTGCTTAATATGCAGAAAGGATTTGTAGATAGTCCAACAGGCCAAGCATTGATTAGCAACGATCCAAATACAGCGGCCGCTGCTTCCCAGTTGGCGCAAAATGCTATAAATGGCAATTTTCCAATTCCCGGCATGTCATCTTCTAATAATTCAATGCCTGGTCAATTACCTTTATCCACCGATCAAATACAAAGATTGCAGCAAATATTTCCCCAAAATAATTTACAGCAATCTCCAGATACGCAAGCGGTGCAAAATGCTGCTCAAATGCAACTGCTAAAAAAAACAACCGATACCGCGGCCCGTCAAAAAAATCTATATGCCAGCAATATCGAAAAAACGCTTAACCAAATAGATCCTGGTGCTCTCACTCAGTACGCAGGCAGCCCAATAAGCAAACTTGCAAATCAAGCTGCTGCACCCTTTGGAATGGAAAGCAAAAATTATGATAGTTATTTAAATTCACTCAATGCGGCTAATTTGTTAGCAACCCAAGTCAGACAGTTTTATGGCGATTCAATTCAGCCGTCCATGATTCAACGATTAGAATCATTAACCAATCCCGCCACCTGGTCAAACAATCCGCAAATCGCAAAAAGTTTATTTAATCAGACTAAACAAATACTTGATCAGGAAATGGGAACGTATCGGCAAGCAATGAAAAGCACTGCACCGTATCAAGCACACGCACAAGCAACGCAGTCTGCGCCTTCAATATCAAAAGTATTAAATGGCGTAACTTATCACAAAATTAACGGGCAATGGTACGCGCAATGACACCCATAACTGATCCAAATGTAATTGCAAAATTAGAGGGCTCTGGCGGCCAAAGTTTAGGCAAGCCCGTAACGGATCCTAACTTAATTTCTCAGTTAGATGGAAATATGCCGCAAGCCTCTAACCCATCATTAGCATTCCGATTAACCGGTGATGCTGCAGCTGGCTTAGCTGATGCCGGTCAAGGATTGCATAACTTTTTAGCTCGCGCAGTAACGCCAATTTTAGGTAAATATGCGCCGGCTCAGACCAACATTGATTTCGGTAAAACATTTGGTGTTAACAATCCAAATTTAGGCGATAAATTAGTGCAAGGCGCTGCACAATACGCGCCTTATATGCTGGGCGGCGCTGAAGTTATGCCAGCAGGGCAAGCAGTAGGCAGCGTTCCTTCTTTGGGCGCCCGTTTAGCCAACCAAATGAGAACGGGTTATGTATTCGGCTCAACACAATCTGATAATCCTGTTACAGGTGGCGTAATAGGCGCTACTCTTGGAGCAGGAAGCGAATTGGCACCCACTACCTTTGGAGCCGCCCGGTCAGGAATAAGCAAGTTAACGCGCGCAATCCAGCCGCAAAAATATGCAGAACAATTAATGCAGAATTTAGGTAGCGGCCACACACTTGAAGGAAACGCGCAATCATTAGCGCAAGATATCAAAGGCGCTTTTGGTAATCGCGTAAGTCAAGGCCAAGCCTTATATGGCCCGGTTTTTGATGCGGCTGGAAATAATTCAATTTATGACGGCGTTAATCAGGCTGTTGTTCGGCAGCCGGTTCAAAATTTCAAAAGTGTAAATGATGTAATTGATCATATTAATGATGCGACCGGTAACGATTTAGAAACAGCTACGGATTTAAAAGATTATTTAATGCAGCAGCACGGATTTGCATTTCCTAATAATAAAAACTTATTGGATTTCTTTAATTCTGCGCCTGTTGTTATTAACAATGGTGCTTATAACGCGCTTGATGATGGAATAATTAATAGTTATGACAGGAATTTAACAGCACTTCACCAGCGTTTTACAGATAATCCGACATTGCAAAATGCACATAATTTGCAAAGCCAATTAGGTTCATCGATTCGCAAGCTGCAAGCAAATGATGCCAAGGGCAATTTATCGGTTGCCGATCGTAATACCATGCAAGGATATCAAGCAGCGCAAGATGCGGTCAGAAGCGATATTGATACATATTTAACAAGTCAGAATCCTGCGCTTGCAAATCAATATAATTTAGCGACTGCAAACTGGGCGCAAAATGTAACCCCTTATTTGGAAAATTCAAAAATTGCAAAGATTGCAAAAGGTGACGTTACCAATCCAACCGCCATTGCTAATTTATTTAAAAATCCTGAACCTGAAATGCAACAGATTGTTAGCGATATTGGTCCACAGGCAAATAATAAAATTCTCTACTCTGAACTTGGAAAAACACAAGCAAATTTAACGCCCGAGAAATTAACAGGCCTTTACAATCAATTAGACAAGAAAGGGCTGGCATCTTATGTAACGCCTGATTTAGCACAGCAATTTGAACAGCTTGGCGGAAAAATTGCAGCGCGCAATATGGCTCAAACAGCTGCAAGCGGTGTTCTGGGCGCTCATTTTTTAGGGCCTTTAGGCGCAATAGCAGGCGCAGCAGGGCCAACTGTATTTAGAAAACTAGGACAAATAGCGCCTTCCGTTAATTTGCCTCTGCGTGATTCCTTGTTAAATGTCTTAAGAGCTGGATACAAACCAACTACAAATGCCGTTCAGGCCAATTTAATTAATTACCAGGAAGGCTAATAATGGCATTAGATTCACATTTTGTTATAGCGTCAGATTTACAATCTCTACTTCGCGATAAAGATACCGGTTTACCGTTGCGCAATGGTGTTATTTATTTTTGGAAAGATGCTGCACGTTCTGAACCGAAAGATGTTTATAAACTAAGCGGCTCTCCTCCAGATTATTCCTACGTTAATATTGGCAGTCAAATTAATTTAACAGCGGCTGGCACAATATCTGACAATGAAAATCCAGCTAATGATATCATTCTTTATTATTTCCCGTATGAAGGTACGCCGGACAATCCAGGAGATGTAGAACTTTATTATGTGCAGGTTTATAGCGAAGGCGGCACAACAAGCGGCGTTTTGCAATTTACTCGTCAAGCATGGCCGAATATTGTAGCAGCTGATACTACGCAGACTGATTTTACGAATTACATTCCTAATGGCCAGTTTAAGATTCACAATGACATACCAGCTGATAGTAACCATGTACCACCCTATGTGGCCGGTGAAATACGTCAAGCTATTACTAATCTTTCACAGGGCGGCTGGACATTTAATAGGCCCAATGCCAGCACTGCAAAAGACATTGTAACGTTTGAAAGTTTTGGCGATTATGTATCAAATCCTACGGCCAGCCCACGATATGCCGCTAGAATAGAAAACCAAACACCTAATGCCGGTGACAGCTTTAAAGACCTGCGCGTTAAATTTGACGACGTTAATAAATTTGCTTCCACCACCCAAACTTATACATTAGCATTTTCAGGACAATCCCACAGTGGTAACGTAAATGTATCGTTAGTACTGATTAAAAACTATGGAACAGGCGGCGACCCGGAAGAAGAAACGACAATAGCAAATTTTACAATCACTACCAGTTATGCCATTTTGCAAAAAAGCGGTTTTGTTTTTGGTGTTAATACGGGTAAGGCTATTGGCACTCTAAATGATGATTATGTCCAGTTAGCTATTCGATTCCCGACCGGCTCATTATTTGACGTTTCGCTAACCGATTTTGTTTTAACGCCAGGTACGGTAACAGTTACCGATTTTCCTCAAACAACGGATGGTAAATTTCGCGAAGAAGCCATTGCAGGGTGGATGTCAACACCTGCATACGATGGCAGTGATTTATATTTACCGCTTAAATTAACATCCACCGGATTGATTTTTGATGATTCTGAAATTGGCGATTTAGTGTCTGAAACTCAACTCTCTGTTTATGTTAATTCGCTACATCCCACAACTAATAGAATGCTTGCGGATGGTGCACAATATCCTACTGATGGATATTCTCCGCTCGGAATTCCTTATAAACGTTTATGGAACAAATATTGGGAACCTACTAAAGGTTATCCCCGGTACGGCACTGGCAAGAATTACGTAACAATGCTTGTTACGGATTTATCGCCGCGTACGCAAGATATTCTTTTTACCAATAAACCGGGTAGCGTAACAAGTACCGCCGACGGTACGCCCGCCACTGGATTTTCGTTTGCTGAATTATATACAGGCAACGACACATATAATGTACAAAGTTTATTTTCAGGTAATGGTACTTTTTATATCTGGGATAATCTGTTTGGTACTACTTTTGGCACTACAGGGGCAGGTACATCAGGTTTTACTGTTACACAGAGTGTTAATAATGCGGCGCAGCGTGCTGTGACTTTTGTGTCTGCCATTGCGCCGACAGGTTTAGCAGGCAAATATTTCCAGTTCGGCAATACGACTACTCAATATTATGTATGGTTTACTGTTGATGGCGGCGGTTCCGATCCAGCGCCTGGTGGCACTGGAATAGAAGTTAAGTTATTTTCATCGATGACAATGAATAATGTCGGCATGGCCATTGCTGGCGCTATTGCAGGCTTTCAGGCGACTTTAATTAATTTTACATCTGGTGCAACTGTACCCGCAGGCTCTTATTTTTCTTTTAATACCATCGACGATCCTTATTACGTTTGGTATCAAGTTAATGGTGCCGGAACCGACCCAGCACCTCCCGGTAAAATCGCTATTGGACCTGTGCAAATTACCTCATCCTCTACCGCGGAAGAAGTTTCATTGTTAACGCAAAGGATGATCAATAGTAAATTTTTTGCAGTGCCGGATGCGCGCGGCATGTTTCCACGCTTTTGGGACAACGACGCCGGCATTGATCCAAATACAAATATTCGTTGGACAACGAATCCCTACAATTATGGCGACATTATTGGTACGAATCAGTTCGGCGAAATCCAGCAGCATACGCATACCTATACCGATCCGGCCGCTGTTAGCCCCGATCCGGGCCACATAGCACAAGGAGATTCGTATGGACCTGGCGATGTACCCACTAGCGCAACAGGTGGCAACGAAACGCGCCCCATTAACTTTAGCCTGAACGCCGCAATCTTATATTAAAAGGAAGCTCTATGACAAAACTAGCATTAACTCGTGATATCAACGGCTATAACACATTCGGCCTTGCGGATTCATCCAATAAAAAGAATTTTATATTAACCAGTGCTGGCGGCGAGTTAACCACTACTGCGCCAGCTTCAAATACGAGCGGTTATTTAGCCGTTTATTCATTTGAGCCAGGAGCAAAAGTTTGGGTAGCGTTAGGAGGAACCGCAATAGAAATGCCGGTTAATAACACTGTAAACACCACTAATGCCGAATTAAATCCAACAGCCCGCAATGTGCCAGCAGGAGCCACTTTGCGTTTTAAAACTAATGATACAAGTGCAGAAGTAGGAGTAGCATTTTATGAGCTTTCATAATCCCGGCATTGTCAATAATCCATTAACAGTCAGTTTATATGTAGAAGATTATGCGTATTTAGCAGCACCTACCCCGCCGGGCAGCGAAGAATTAGTAGGAAATGATGACGAAATTCTTCTAGGAAATGACGGCGAAATTTTAACAACTAATTGAGGTGTATTATGAGTAGAAAGTTAGGCGCAGAAATTAATCTTGATTATGATAATACGCAATTAGCCCCTGTAAGTAGGTTGGCTGGCGCAAACTCAGATAGTGATGACGCTTTTTCGGCGGATGTAAATACTTTGGTAGCACTTACAAACAAGGTAGAAACATTTGACACGGGAACCGAAACTACATTTGCGCTCACTTACCCATTAAATGCACGTAATGATTTTAATCCTGACGCAGGCGTAACGGTTGTTGTGTCTCTTCCGGCTTACGATGCGGCTCAATGTCCACTTGGGCAATTATTTGAAGTCAGAAATATCGGGGGAGATAATTCCGCCGTGCAGATTTTTGATTCAGATGGAAACTTTATTGCTAACACGAGCATTCCGCCAGGAGCGGCTTTTATAAGCCGTCTTATAGTAGTCGAAGGTGTGCTTACATTGGATGTTATCAGAATTGGTACGATTGCTGGTCATGATGCCAGTGAGTTTGCGCCGTCTTCGACGGTCGTTAGCGCTACTGGACGACTAAGTGGCGGCGGCGCTTTAAGTACGCCCCCTTCTATTAATTTAAACGCTTATGATATTTATCAGCAAGTAATTACCGATACCACGACCGCGCGCACCCTTACCCCTACAGATGCTTGTGCATTAATTAATTTTACGAATACCGGAACTGCTACAGTTACCATCGATAATGATGCAAATCAAGCAATCCCTAACGGCGCATTTATTGATTTGCAATGCTTAGGCGGTACAACCGCATTGGTTAATGTGACAACCTCCGCAGCATTTAATTCTGGGGGCGGTGTATTAATTAATAATACTAACGTGAGTGTAGGGAATAACGGCACGCTTCGTTTGAAAAAACTTGGTGTAAACATATGGATAGTAGACCGCATTTATGAAGAATATTTGCATACCACGGGGTGGTTTGGCATCTGGGCTGGCACTGAATCCGGTAATGCATTACTTGTGCGCAACGGGCGCCAAATATCGTTTAGCTTGCCTGTCGTAACCGCTACCGCTACCACGGCGCTCCAAATAACAATGGATACTGCAATCCCAGAGCGGTTTCGGCAAGCTGTTAATACCGAAACGCGTCCTTTAGTGGTTATTGATGGGGGTATATCTGGTGCGGGCGCTGGCACATTAAATACAAGCGGATTTTTAAGCGTTTTTGCAACCGTTGATTATAAAAGTTTCAGTGGCTCAGGTAACAGTGGTTTTGCTGCTCAAAATTTTACTTACACTTTATGAACGTATCAACTGATAAAAAAACATTAAATTCGCAAAACTTAGAAGGCCGCATTATTAGCCTTGAGAGGGATTATGCGCACATCGACAGGCGACTAAATAAAATTGATGACGCTATAGACGATATATCAAAAGATGTAAAGTCAATCAGTGGAAAAATCAGCCAGTACGTTGGCGCAACTAATGCTAAACGCACAGGTTGGAAAGTGCTGAGTTACGTCGTTACAGCATTGATAGCGCTTGGTATTCATCACATAATATTGAAATATTGGCATTTACACTTATGAAAACAAGCAATCATGGCATTAATTTAATTAAAGAATCCGAAGGCTTAAGATTAAAGCCTTATTTAGACGCAGACGGATATGGCACTATTGGTTATGGCCACAAAATACTTCCTTGCGAAAAATTTACAACCATAGATGTTGCGACAGCGCAATCATTATTAGCACGTGATATTTTACACTGCGAAGAATGCATTAATCATTGTGTTAAAGTTACTATCAATCAAAATCAATATGATGCTTTGATAGATTTTATCTATAACGAAGGATGGTCGCATTTTGCTAACTCCACCCTCTTGCGTTACCTCAACAATGACCAATACAAAGCCGCCGCTAATCAGTTTGGTTTATGGGTATACGGTAATGGTGAGGTGCTAGACGGTCTTGTGATGCGCCGCTCTAAAGAAAAGCAATTATTTTTGCAGCCATAAAAAAGGTGCTTTAATGTTTAAATTATCCAACTACTACAAACCAACACCCGCAAAATGGCGCAAAATCGGTGATAGTTTGTTGGTGGCAAGTACCTTTGTGACGGCAACATCACTTATCGGTGATTACCACACATTAGGTGTGATTGCGCTTGTGGTAGGCGCTTTCGGTAAATTCATCACTAATTTTTTCACGGAAGATAAATAATGCTATCACTATTAACCAATTGGAAAAGTTACTTAATTGGTGCTTTTTTATTATCGCTTTTTGCTAATTATTTGCAGTATAATATAAACATCAAACTTAAAAGCGATAATGTTGCCTATCAAACCGCAGCTAATATTGCCAATCAGATGCGCGCCGATCTAGAAAAGAAGTTGCGCGTCAGGGAAAAGGAAGCTGCTAATGAGCAAGCAGAGACAAAAAAGCTCACGGAACAATTAAAAAAGGCTGAGATACCCGATGATTGTAATCAGGCCATTCAATGGGGAATTGGACAAATTCACCCGTTGAAGTTTAATTAGTCTTTCAAGTCATCCAAAGCCACTACGGTTCCTTCTACAGGAGGTTGATATTGTCCATGCCTATTTGTATAAATTTTTTCTAATAATACATCTTGTTCAGGCGTTCTTTCTACTTCGGGGAAGGCCATTTCTGTGTATGTTAAACTGATACAACGAAGCTTTTCTTGGTCAGTTAAATGGTTGGCTGTAAGTATATGAGCAACTCTGCAAACAAAATCATCACATGTTATGAGTTTAAACATTTTCAACCTCCAGCAACGCTCGGTTAATAGCTTGCTCGATTTTTAATGCTACAGTTCCTACGCTGTCGTTTGAATCAATTTTAATAGCATTTTTTTTATTTTTATTTCGCTTGCGGACAATACTTTTTTCGATAGCAGTAAAAGGTGTTAAACGTGTCCACATATACCAACCATTTCCAAGTTCTTGTGCGGTGTAATCACTTGAATTCAAATCGAATGGTTTTTTAGTCATTGATACCCTCCGCAAACATGCGCACATTGTTGATAAGCAGATATAGCACTAACACGTGTCAGCAAGCAAGCCCGTACAAAATTAGGCGCAGGCGTACCTGGCTTAAGCTCGGCCATGTAGTCGGTCGGTGGTGCTGGTAGACTTGGCTTAGGGCATGCCGATGGCACGTAAACTGTTTTAGTCGCGCAGCCTCCCAATGCAGAGGCTAACACGACAATAAGCACAGCTATAAAGACCATCACTAGCATTTCGATTTCGGGTTTCATTTTATTTCGGTTTCGCTCCTATAGATCAAGGGGTATATAGCTCGTGTAAATAATTTCTCGGCGTATTGTTTGGCTTCATCTAGCGTTTTAAAACCCTCTACATACTGCCAATAATGAAACCATTTATTCTTTGCAAAAACACGGTATGTGTTATAGGTAGCTGTTATATCGTATTCAATTTTAACTCTCACTCTTTTTCCTCCTCAATAATTAACGGTTTATTTTCTCTCTGTAGTTTTGCATCTTTAATCACTTCGTCAAAGTAATTAAGTTGCAATTTCATATTGTCCAAACTTGTTATCATTTCATTTATTTCTACTACTTTCTGATGATAAAGCTTGTTTTTTGACATTAATATACATAACTTTTCCAGCGCGTCTTTTAGTGATAAAAGTTTAAGTTCTATATTGGCCATTTTTTCGTGGATAGTTTGCTCGTTAATATTCATATTAACCCCCTTCTCTCAGCATCAAAGGAGTGCATCTTGTCGCCCTGCCGAGTTCTTCTAACTCAAAACCAAGCTGGGTAAACTCAGCTACTATCAAATTCAGCACCCCCTGATCGGGATGCACGGCATTTTTTTCGATGATCCAGTCAGTTAGCAAGTCTATCAATTGCCTTTCATAATCTTTTTTGACTTCTACCGCTTTAAAAAAGCGCATACTATGTGTTAATTTTACGTTAGCCATAATTGACTCTCCTATAGTTGATTGTGGTTAGCTAGCCGTTTGTGTTGAGACCACTTGCGGCTGGCGCTGTTTACCCCCTACTTATTGTCTTGAGATTCTTCGACCTCTTTTATTAATACATCCAGATACCATCTGCATTTTTTAAAGTCCTTTAGTGCAGATTCTTTGTAGCCAGAGCGGCTTAAATACTTAAGCGCGGTCAGCTTTAAAAAGCCCATAAATTCTTCTGGAGTTGATTTAGCTCGCATATAGTCTATAGCCTCTATGCCGCCCGCTGTGTAATGCTTAGGACTGTTTATTTCTTCTTTCATAATCATATCTTTAATAACCTGCTTCTTTTCCCTTTAAGCTTTCCTTATGTAAATCTCCGCAATTCTTGCATTTAAACAATATTTCTGTGCAACTATTCAGAAATTCCTTAATTTCACTAAATACCGCTATACTTCCCTTGAAATTATCTAAATTCGATCCGTGCTGAGTAGTCTTAGAAATAACTTCGTAATCATGCAAGCAATATATTTTTGATATCTCGCACTTATTACAAATTTCCTTTATCCTCTTTTGACCATTAGGAAGTGCTATTTCTGAATAATTATAATTATGATTACAAAATATTGATTTTGGATGCACAGCTCACCTCATAGTTTTAGTAAGTTGTTTTCGATTAAGTAAATGAGCATTTTTGCTCGTGCGTCGGCTTCAGTCACAGCCATAAAACTTATAGAATCGTCATATACATCTTCTGCGCAATACCAAAGTGGTTTAGATATCTTCCAGCTCATTGAATATTTAGCCGGCAATAATTCGCCTAATTCTGCAACCGTGTAAGCTGGATAATGGATAAATTCACCACAGGATTTTTCATAAGGATCTCTGCCGTATATGATACTTCCAGCGAGTAATTTTTCTAAATCGTCTTGCTGTCTTGTTTTATAATGTACTTCGTACAAAGGATGGTTTTTATCCAATACAACCCAATTAAACAAACTATCATTTTTAACATTCAGCTCCTGTAGCCGCTTGGCCAAATCAAGACTTACCACTTCTTTTTTAATAAGCTTTGGAATTAATGGGTGCTTCTCTACCTGTTTTTCAATCTTCATTCTCATTTCTCCTGTGTTAAATAATTTGCAGTAAGGAAGATACGCTTCCGGCTCCCCTCAAATAGTAACGTCTAGCGGTGCAACTATCTTTGCTACTAAGCATGTATCGCTTAAGCGTTTATTAGGCTCTCTATACGTCCTAATGCGTCATTAAGCGCCTGCTGTTCGCTACTGCAAAACCTTTAATTATCGTTTAAAACTGCTTGTAGCTCGTCCTTAAGAAGATTTATTTTATGCCGTAAATTATTTAAATCTCTATTGAAGCCACCAGCACCACTGCTATTACGCCCTTTCTTTATTCGTTCAATAATTTTTTGTTCCAGTGTGTTTATTTGCTTTTTTATTGTTTCTGGTTTTCTCATAATTAACCTTAAATTTACGTCAATAACAGTTTGAAACCCGCACCACCTTCAACAGCCCAGGATTTATATAGCGTATTGCTATGACCTGCTGACCTCCAACTACGCATTACTGCGTTGTTATTGACGTAAAACCTTGACCATTTTCCCGATGACGGGAAGATGCTTAATCTTCAAACGGTATCTCAAAGTCATCCTGATAGTCATAAATAGATTGCCAGTTATAATCCGCCCAAGCTTTAATTTTTGCCTTGTCTTCCGGGGTCCAATGGCATGCTTGCTTTGCTGTCTGATATTGCTTGATTGCTTTATCGCAAAGCCGTTGACATTCTTTACGAGCATTATCAATTTCTTTCAGAAAAATTCCTGACTCATTTTCTAGCGTCATCGATGCTTCAAAATGGTTATAATCATAACTAAGCATTACTTTAACGCTCGCTGACTTTAGTACTGTATCGCTCATTAATCACCTCAAAAGTTAAAATATTCCGCAATCAATCTGCTGGCTCATAAGTAGCTTCAAAAACATCTGATTTGCAGGGATAAAATTCGCCCTTTACGCCTTTGATTATCCAATCGCCAAAGCTTGCAATCATGATTCCTTCAAGGGTCTGTATCTTAAGGATAGGGTTTCCATCTAGATCAAGGTCAGCCGCCTTGTTGCAGGTTATGAAATTAAAAACTTTGTTTTTACTTTCGTTAGTAAATTGTTCGGCCTCAATAATTACTGGTTTCTTTCTAAACTTTGGCACATTAAATTCCTCTCTAAAGTTAAAATATTCTGTAAATCTCGTTTTATTCCGCAATGTTTATGTTAAAATCATCAAAATCTTGTTAAAAATCAACCATCGGGGTGTGGCGCAGTTTGGTAGCGCACTAGCTTCGGGATTTAGGGTCCTCCAATAATGCCACCAAAAATCCTTGCGGGACTTTTGCGGGTTTCAAATGTGATTTATTATGCTTTATCATGCATTTGTAACGGGATGCGCAGATAAAATATTGTTTATAATCAAATAGATATAAAATGAGTGGCGTCCTGAAAATCCTTGTGTCGGTGGTTCAATTCCACCTTCGGCCACCAGTAATACCAAGCACTTTAAGTCATTTTTAAAACTCTTCAAAAATGCCTTGCGGGATTTTTGCGGGAGCTAGCAATGCTTTCTTGTGCTCTCTACTGCTCATTTTTAACTATTCACCGATTTTTTAATCACCGTTAATAACGGCGTATTTCTTGCTTCTTCACACACCTTATTAGCCGCTTCAATTAGATTGCCAATCTCGGCCGCGCTATAGTGTGTCGTGATGCGACTTGATTTATGTCCTAATAAATCTTGCCGATCCTCAAAGCTCACACCCGCAGAACGCAAGCGTCTGCCGAATGTATGCTTTAAGTCATGTACTCTTGCGTCGGGTATCTCGGCGCGCTCCCTTGCGCTACACCAAGCGCTATTGAGCATTCGCGTCATCGGTCTTTCGCGGTATGTAAAAACAAACTCACTGTTCTTGCCGCGCGCGCTATCAATAATGCTTTTTGCAATCTTATTCAAAACCACTAATCGGTCATGCTTGTTTTTTACGTGTTTCGCAGGAATAATAAATGCCGAAGTATTTAACTCTGGTATTTTTATTTCCCACTCCCACTTGAGGCGACATACTTCTTGATCGCGCGTTCCGGTATTTACCGCAAACAGCGCCATCACGGCTAGATGGGCAGGCAATTCGCTGAATAGTTTTGTCTGCTCATCCCAATTTAATGGCCTTGGCTTTCTGCAATCATCTTCTGGTAATAACGTTATCTTGGGTGCTTTCAGCAACCACGTTAAACCAAATTCATCTTGCCAGCTATCGGCCGCTAAATTCAAAATACGCCTTACTACTTTCAAACCATGATTAATGGTTTTGCTTTTTTTACCGTCCTTTTTGCGAGCATCAATAAATGCTTGCAAGGTACCCATGTGTATATTATCTAACGAAATATGGCCTATATATTCGTCTAAATATTTAAGCCTGCTTGCATCATCCGCAATACTGCGTTTGTGCAAGTTTTCCGTTAAAAACTTGGTTGCCGCGTCTCGAAATAATCGTTTAGGTCTTACACCATAAATCGCTGCTTGGCGTATTTCTTCGCAGCGTCTGGCTAGATACCTTTCCGCTTCTTCGAGGTCGCTAGTTCCCGTGCTTTCGCAAATGCGCCGGTTGAGGACAACTTTGTCGATGTGCCACGTTCCGTTTCTGGAATAGAGTCCTGGCGTTCGTTTTCTTGCCATTTCTTTTTACTCCCTACCGCGCAATGCCCGTTACGCTTCTTATATTCATCAAACCACCAATCAAGATCAAGTCTATCGAAACCAATGCCGCGATCACCTATAGGGACTTCGGGTATCTTACCTCTTACTTCATCGTTAAAACGGTTCTTATCCATACCTAAATATTTAGGCGCATCTACTAGTCTTATAACCCTTGGTTGCATAACCCCTCCCTTATTTTTTACTTTTCCACCGCTTTACGTGTTTACATAAAATATCTTGCAGCTTCGGCTTATCTTTAAAATTATTCGCCATTGCTTTTTGCCAAGCTTCGGCGGGATTAAAGTTTTGTTTCATGTAAATTCTTCCTCAAGCGGTGTTAAGCAGCTTTCTGGCAATCCATTACACTTACATTTTTTAGCAAGTAAGCACGCTCCATTATCGCCATGATAGCCTTCATGATGTCCGCATGGGCACATTTTAGGTCCATTTTTGTAACACCATTCTGGTACATACGGTGCGTCATTCGGCGTTCCTGGAAAACTACGGCTAATTTCTTTCATATCCCCTCACTCAATCGCAATTAATTTATTTGATATACCCCTCAAATTCTTCTATCCAATCCATTACAATTTTTGCAAATTGATTATTTGCCGGAGTGTCGCCTTTGTTTATTCCCAGGAAAAATCTTTCAATTGGGCGATAGGCATCTCGCAAATCGTAAATTGTTTGTTGTATTTTTTCAGAAGTTGATTTTTCTAATGTGCCACATAAACAAGCGCATTCGCCTTCGTAAGTTGAGCCGTCAATTTTCCCCGCTAATATTGCAGCTTTTAGATTAGGAATTTCTGAGATTGCTCTTAATAAAACATCAAAGAAATCTTTTTTAATTGGTTCCAGGTCTGCGCCTTTCAGGTATGCGCCTTTCAGGTCTGCGCCTTTCAGGTTTGCGCCTTTCAGGTTTGCGCCTTTCAGGTCTGCGCCTTCCAGGTCTGCGCCTTTCAGGTTTGCGCCTTCCAGGTCTGCGCCTTCCAGGTCTGCGCCTTTCAGGTCTGCGCCTTCCAGGTCTGC
>Ga0164242_10000682_pt1 | contig 40966 bp, 65 predicted proteins | sample OricomgcompostMG_FD_108783 | JGI IMG/M metagenome (GOLD analysis project Ga0164242, IMG submission 108783) | Miracle-Growth compost microbial communities from Emeryville, California, USA - Original compost - Miracle growth compost (MG) ... | reverse complement strand
CCTGGTGATCATCGGGCAGGAATCCTGCCGCCGCTGTCGCGGCGGCTATGCAAGTTGCAGGTGGTCACTGCGCCCGCGCGCGCCGAAACAGTCGAGCGAGTAGTCCGGCCAGTAGACGAGACTCGCGCAACGCGATCCCGCGCAGCCGCCGTCGAGCCAGGAGCCGCCGAAGAGAGACGCGCGCGGCATGGTGGGATGGCCGTCCGTGCCCCAGACCCACATGTTGCCCGTCGCCTGCATCACGCCCCACCGGCTGGTCCGTGGCGCGTCCAGGCCGGTGGATTTCGGCTCCCCCGTCGCGGCGGTCTTTTCGATGACGCCGATGGTGGCGGTGAAGAATTCCTCGGCGCCCAGCAATTTCTTGTCGTGGTGTTTCATCACCGCGCACGCCGCCGCATAATCGAACTTCGCGAAGGTGCCGCCGGCGGGGTTCTGCGGGCGGTCGGTCCCGTCCGCGATGGTGACGCCGAACCTGCTGGTGCCCTGTTCCAGGTGGTCTTTGCCGAGCAGGTAGATATCGCACCAGATACGGCCCTTGCCGGGCACGTCCACCAGGGTCATGCCGCGCGGGTCTTTGCAGGCCGGCCGGAAGTTGCGATCCCAGATGGAATGCGGGTTGATCGCCGGCACGCCATCGCCGCCCGCCTCCGCCGCCGCGTTCCCGCCAGGCGCGAAATGAAAGCCGCCAATGGCGTTCGCCGGTATGCTGGCCGATGCCATCGGCTGCGCCACGGCTTTGCCGCGCACGATGGTCACGACATAGTCGCAACCCGGCATATAGCCGCCTGCAGGTGCCGCGACGGCCAGGTCCTTCTTGATGGGGGCGCCACGGAACGTGACGCCTGCCTTCACCTTGGCATCGCCGCCGACGATCCTGATTGCCGGGCTGGCCTTGTCACGCTTGATGAGTGGCGCCTTTCTGGCGGCGGGCGCTTTCTTGGTGGTGCGCTTTTTCATGGTCATGGTTTCCCTGTTCAAAGGTTGCGGAAGCCGCTGTCGCGGCTTCTATCCAAGTTGCAGGTGGTCACTGCGCCCGCGCGCGCCGAAACTGTCGCGCGAGCAGTCCGGCCAGTAGCCGAGATACGCGTAACGCGATCCCGCGTAGCCGCCGTAGAGCCAGGAGCCGCCGAAGATAGACGCGCGCGGCATGTCGGGATCACCGTCCGTGCCCCAGACCCACATGTTGCCGGTGGCCTGCATCACGCCCCACTTGCTCGTTCGCGGAGCGTCAAGCTTGGTGGTCTTGGGATCGCGGCGCGGCGCCGATTTCTCGGTCACACCGATGGCGGCGGCGAAGAACTCATAGATGTTCAGCAGGCCCTTGCCGTGATGCGCCAGGACGGCCTTGGCGGCTTCATAATCGAAGCTGTCGAACTCCTTGTCACCGGCCTTCTGCGGGATGTCATCGCCGTCCGCGATGGTGGCACCGAAGCGGCTGGTGCCCAGGCTGTGTTCCGCCGCCGTCAGGTAGATGTCGCACCAGAAGGCTTTGCCACCCTCCAGTTCCACCCGCGTCATGCCGCGCGGATCATCGCAGGCCGGGCGGAAGTTCCGGTCCCAGATGGAATAGGGATTGATGGCCGGGGTGGTGTCGCCGCCATTGCGCGCGGCGGCGTTGCCGCCCGGCGCGAAGTGGAAGCCGCCCAGCACATCGTCGGCCAGGGTAGGTGAGGACAGTTCGGTCACGCTGATCCGGCCGTCCGCCACGGTGACGGCGTAATCGCGGCCCGGCTGCAAAAGGTCGGGGGCGATATCGACCGCCGTGTCCGCGCCGAAGTGAAAGCCGCCCAATACCGTGCCTGCGAGAATGGAAATCTGTTGGGCCCCGGTCGCGATTATGGCCGGTGCATTGGGATTGGTTTTTGTAAGTGATGTCATGTTTTTCGTCTCCTTTGGAAAATTCAGGTTGGGAACAGATCGGCGGTCTGATCATCGGCATCGCCCGTGAAGCCGACTTCCTCGGCCTTCCAGCGGCGGATGCGCAGCACCATCGGCGTGCCGACATTGGTGCCGGTGCGGTTGATCTGGTGGGCGCGGTCACGCAATTGCAGATCGTCGGCACCATGGAGCAGGCTGCGCGGTATCCAGGCGCCGCGCGAAACGCCGTCGCCGACCGAGAACAGGACAGAATTGTCGCGGACATGCCGCGCCTTGCCCTGGACCTTCACGTAATCGTCGCTGGTGCCGGTCATGCGCGCACCGATGCGGCGGCTTCCTGGTGCGCCCGTGATTGCGCGGCGAGATCGCTGCGTCGCTTGGCGGCTTCGCGTTCGCGCAGGATGTCCCGATACTTGTAATAGACCGAGGCGTAACCGCGCCCCGTCATCTCCGCGATGTCGTTGAATGCGACATTGCGCTCTGCGCGGGGCAATGTCATCGCCGCCTCGATCCAGAGGATGTGATGCTCAGGCCAGCCGACCTGTATGGAACGGCCGAAGCGGTCCTTCATTTGCGCACCTGGCGGGCGGCGCGATCGATGCGGCCGATAGCGGCGATGATCAGGGCGCCGGCCTTCACCAGGTCGCGGCGCGCCGTGGTGGGGCGCCAGAACGAGCGGTCCCAGGGCCAGCCATAGGTGTTGCTGGCGAAGAGCCCAAGGTCGCAGGGCGGCAGCGTGGCATTTGTCCAGCGCGCGCCCGCCAGGGCATACCAGGCGGCGGCGCGTTGCAGTTCGCCCCGGTGATACTGATCGTCATGGGCGAGGTCGTAGCCCTCGCTTATGATCTGGCGATTGCGTTCGGCCGCCAGTTCCTGGGCGATATAGAGGAATTCCGGCGGGGCCTTGCGGATGCGCAGCCATTCGAACAGGCGGCGCAGGCAGAATTGGCGCATGATGCTGGCGGCGGTGAAGATGCCGCCCAGGCCCCAGAGCGCGCCAAGGCTGGGCTGCATCCCGAACAGCGGCAGGCACCAACAGTTGATCGCCCAGGAGAGGCCGAATCCCACCACCAGGTTGACGCCGGTTTCGATGGCGGCGCCGCCGCGTGTCTGTGCCTTCATGTCCCGCCCCTATTGAATCCATCCCGCCGCCAGCAGCGCGTCACGGCCCCAGGCGCAAAGTGCCAGCAGGAAAAAGCTGCCCGCCGTCGCGGCCAGGGTGATGGCGATGATCGACAGCCAGGGGCGCTGTGGGTGCAGCCGGCCCTCCCAGCCGCGCCAGTCGATGCCGGCCTCGCGCTGGGTGCGCGGCATGATCCGGTCCGACGGGTGGCGATGAACGCCATAATCGCTATGCGCGGCCGGGCTCACAGCAGCACCGCGCCGAAGGCGGCGAGCGCCAGGGCGGCAAGACTGGCCACGATCCAGAAGCCGGGCGGCAACGCGCCTCCGCGCGTGCCATGGGCCGCGATCGCGTCCAGGTCTTCGCGGCCCAACGGCGTCATCCCGGCACCCGCAGCGATATCAGGATGATGACCGCCAGCACCGCCACCAGGGCGAGCGTATTGAACATTTCGCGCCGGGCCATGCGCCGCTCTTCGGCACGGCGGTCGGCTTCCATCCGCGCGATCTGCGCCCAGTAGAGGCGGACGGTGTTGGTCATGGCGCCGCCGCCAGCGCATAGCGGTCCACGCCGATATGGCGAAGGATGCCTTCGCGTTCCAGCTTGCGAACACGGACATCGTTCAGGCCCCGGCCATAAGGGCCGTTTCCCCGATCCGGATAAGCCCGTCGCAGTTTGGGAATGCGAAGCAGCGTGGCGCCGCTTTCCAGTTCGGCGCGGACGAAAGGCCATGCTGCGTCATCGGCGCGGCGGTTGATGCTGGCGCTGCTTTCGCCGGTGTCGGGTGCGGTTCTCATGCCGGCACCGGCATGGCGGCGATATCGCCGACGATATCGGCCAGGAAGGCCAAAACTCCGATGACAACCAGGTCCATGACGCCAGCCCTCCGCGGTGATGGAGGGCCGGACATGGCGCCCGTAACCTCCGATCAGTCGGAGCGATATATGGACGATATAACGTCCATGTCAAGTTGCCGACAGGGCGCTCCTGACCGGAACCCTTGCAACTTGCGCGTCAGTGTGCGGAATTGGGACGGGTTTCCGGGGGGAAATTGCGCAATGGGGCTACGCGGCTGGCGCTTCGGCGCGGTGTTTTTGCTTGTGGCGACGGTACCGGCGGCGGCGCAGGTTCAGCGCGATCCCTATGCCGCGCGCTGGTGGTATGGCGCGGTCGATTACGCGCACGCCTCATCCTCCGGGATCATCCTGAACGGTGGGAATGTGGCCGCCGGATGGCGGCCCAGCCGTTACTTCGGCCTGGAGATCGGCGATTCCCTTTCCAGTGTCAGCGGGGTGACGGTCAACAACGCCTATGTCGATGCGCTGACGTTCCTGCCGCTGGGGCGGCGCTTCTCGCTATTCGTGTCGGGCGGCAGCGGCTATGCCACTGAAAGCGCCGATGCGGGAAGTCTCGGCACGATCAGCGTCAGCCGCGCCGGCTGGCGCGCCGGCGGCGGCTTTGAGCTGCGGCTGACCAAACGCATCGATCTGCGCGCCAGCTATCATCGCCAGAGCGCCTGGAACGATGTCGATATCGTCACGACGGGGCTGGCGTTCCGGTTCTGAGGAAAACAGGGGGAGGGATGGGCCGGAAATATTGCCTTGACCGGTATCGACCGCCCGGCGATTGGGTCATCGCCTCAACAACGATTCCTGTTATGGGTGTCCAACATAGAAAGAGGCGCGTACGCCGCTTCTGCCGAGCGGCGGAAAGCGCGGAGAGAGGCAACCGCCGCTATGGTGTTGAATTGCGGCCCGAGCCGAATAATCCGGTGGATCCGAATGCAATTGCCGTTGATGGCGTTATTGAGGGAAGGGTCCTGGTTTGGTTATGGCAGCGCAAATGGCACATCGGATATCTGGGCGCCTCCATCGCTTCCTTCGTCCACGAAAATTTTATCAGCAGAAATATCGCTATCGCAGCAGAATTATATTCCATCTATGAAAATGATGATTATCTTGATCTGAAAGTGTTGGTGCTGGCGCCACCGGGAAACAGTCTTTCCGCCGTAATGCATCGCCAATTAGAAGTTCAGGAATCGTCTGGCCATACTGTGGAGGGAGGATGAAGCCTTTTGTGCTGATGCTGTTTTTAGCCATCTTGGGAGGTTGCGCGATTAATGCCAATCAGGCTCCCGCAGGGCCGCCCGCCTATCGAGAAGGGTATGCCGGTGGATGTAACTCGGGCAAAGTCGCTGCGGGAAATCCATATTATAAATTTACGAAAGATGTTCTGCGCTACGGCAAGGACGAAATCTACAAGCAAGGCTGGGATGACGGTTTCGCGACGTGCAAAGGCAGTTATGAAGCCATCGGCCGGGCAATGCGTTAGTCACTGCTAAATGTCACCTCCGCGCCAGACGGCGCGACCGATGATATTCACCTGGGCCGAGGATGTATCGAAAGGCGCGCCTTCGGCCATGATGCGCAGGGTATCGCCGGCCAGGGGCTGAATCTTGCGCACCATCACGGTGCCGTCATTGGCGATGGCATAATAGCCGGGCATGCGGCGCGGGTTGACGGTGCGCAGATCGATGGCGATCAGGTCGCCGGCATGGCCTTCGTCATAGGCCACCTTCATCTGCCACATGAACAGCCGCCCGGCCTCGCCGAAGGCATGACGTTCCAGCCAGGAGCGGGGCATCAGCATTGGCGGCCGGCCTTTATCTGCCCCCGTCACGATGCGCCCGCCCAGTTCGACGGTGATGGCCAGGAACGGGATCTGCACCATGCCGCTAGGCGGGCGTGATTTCATTCCAAGAATATCGAAAATGGTGCCGTCCTGCGCCGCGGCCAAATCCGCGACCGCGCTGAAGGAAATGTTTTTGGCACTGCCGTTAAGATATTGCTCGACAAAGTGCCTGTTTTTTCCTGCGGCCGTGGACCATGCACTTAGTGATTTGATCTTCTTCCGGGCCATAAACGCCCGAAGAGCTGCGCGGAGGTCGTCATCGTTCATGCGCCGGAAACTTCCGTAGCGGGCAATATATTGCCATAGCCGCCGAGGCATAATTTCGCGGCGGCAGTTGACATGGACGTTATATCGTCCAATGGTCCGCCCATGCTGGCCATCGAATCGTCCGTTGCCCGCGTCGAAGCGGCGCTGAAGAAAATCTCCAAGCGGGGGCTGGCGGCGCTCGCCGGAATCCAGCGGTCGAACCTTTCGGGCGCGGGGACGCCAGGATGGAATCCCACCCGCCGCACCCTGGCCGCGCTGGAGCGGGCGGTGGACGGGCTGGCATCCGCCGGCAACGACAATGGCGCAGCGCCGCCCGCCATAGCGCGCGATGTTCCGCGCCGCCGCCGCGCCCATGCCGGGGGGCGTTGATGGCGAAGCGTCCTGTTCATGGCCGGCACAATGGCGGTCGCGGCGGGCGGGCGATACCGGAACGCCGGGCGCCGGTTCCGGCGGCGATGCGGGCGATCAAGCCGCGCATCTATGGCAGCACCAAGCAGGTGGTGGCCGATGCCTTCGCCGAGGCCGGCGGCGCCAAGATGGTCGGCGTGATCTTTGACCTGGGACCATCGCAGGTCTATGGCTTCACCGACCCCGAAGCGCGCGGCAGCGACCTTTCGCTGGATCGCGCGCGCCGCCTGACAGAGATCAAGGCGGTGACGGCCTTCGCCTGCGACTTCGCGCATCTGGCCGGCGGCGTCTTCCTCACCCCCGGCACGCTGGCCGAGGGCGAAGCCCTGGCCGATATCGGCGGCGACATCGCCGTGACCATGGGCGCGCTGGTTGCCGAACTGATGCGGGCCTTGGCCGACGGCAAGCTGAGCGATGCCGAGCGCGCCGACCTTCTGCGCCGCACCGATGCCCACACCGCCACCCTGGTCGGGTTGCGCGCGCGCCTGATGGACGGGGTGGACGCATGAAAGTCTCCGTCCCTTACGCGCCGGGCGCCCGGCAATTCCCCTCTGTCGAAGGGGCCGGTGCTGCAGCATCCGGTGACGCGGGCGTTTCTTCGCCCGCCCGCCCGGCGCACCCTTTTCCCGTCGCCGCGGCGGCGCGGGCGCTGCTGGTGCGCCGCGCCATGTCCGAGCATTTCATCACCGCCCAGGACGCCATCGACAAATTGCTGGATGGGGGCCACACGGACGCCGCGCTGATCCAGCTTGAGGGATTGCGGGAAGCGGAAAAGCTGCTGGCCAGCCGTATCGAAACCACCATCCGCAACCTGATGCTGGGGGGCGGCTGATGGGATATCGCCGCCCCCGCCCCGATCCTCTCGCCCGCCTGGTGCTGGCGTTCCGCGTGGCCGCGCACGGCATCGCCGTGCCGGCGGCGCGGGCCATCGCCGCGCGCGAGGCCGACCGCATCCCCGAGACGCGCATCGAGAAGGCGCATGGCGGCAAGGCCAAGGTGGCGGAGCAGGGCCGCGCCATCCTGCGCCACCTGCCGACCATGGCGCCGGATGACTGGTTCGTGGCGGCGCGCGACCTGCGTGCCTGCGCCGAGGTCCTGCAAAGCGGGTTCATCGTCACCAGCGAGGAAAAGTTGGGCGAGCGGCGACGACGGGCCTGATCGGAAGAAGGGCGTAGCGGGCGGTTTGTCGAAGGGGTTTGAGCAATGCAGGCAAGGGTTGAGAGCGGTCACCTGACCAGCGTCGAAAGCGCCGCCCAGGCCCTGTGTTCCGCCAAGGGCAATTTTCAGATCCAGCAGATCATCGCCGCCACGCGGCTGGACCGCAGCATCGTGCGTATCTGCCTGGACGCCCTGGTGCGGCGGGGCAGGCTGCTGGCCTGGCCGGGCGAACGCTTCGCGCCGCCAATCGCCGCCGCCGGCGCAAGCTGGCCCACCGAACTGCGCCCGCCCCTGGCGGCGCTGATGGGGGCGCGGTGATGAGGGAAGGGTGGAGCGAAAAAGAGATCGCGGCGCTGACGCGCTGGTGGAAGGAAGGTCTTTCAGCCGCGCAAATCGCGCACAGGCTTGGAGGGCGGTCACGCAGCGCCGTCCTGGGCAAGCTGAATCGTCTGGACCTTGGCGGTCGCGGCATGCCGAAGCAGTCCAATGACGGCAAGCGGTATGGCGTTCCCGGGCAGCCGCGAAGCCTGATCAGGAATCGGCAGATCAGCGTGAAGCCAAAGCGGCAGGCCGTTGTGGCGTCCGTGCCGGAGTTGGAGGCGCTTCGCCTGCCGGACGGCGCGCGCATAGGCACCATGGACCTGAAGGTCTGTCATTGCCGCTGGCCGCACGGCGATGTGGGAAACCCGGATTTCCATTATTGCGGGCACCCGCCGTTGAGCGGTCAACCCTATTGCGCGCACCACATGGCACGCGCGGTGGCGAAGCCGCGCCCGCAGGCGGACCCCGCCAAGCCGGAAAGGCAGCGCACCGCCGAAGCCTTCTTCGCCAGGATGTGGGGTTAGCCCGATGAACTTCCACAGTGTCGAGAATGAACGGCGCGACCGCGCCAATGCCCATCCGCAGAACTTCCATCGCAGCGGCGATGAAGCCGTGCCCTGCCTTCTGGCGGTCGAGGGCGGGCGGCTGAAGCGCTTCGATTTCATCTTCGAACCGGCCTGCGGCGACGGCGCCCTGGTGATCCCGCTGCGCGATGCCGGCTTCAAGGTCATCGCCAGCGATTTGATCGACCGCGGCTGTCCCGACAGTCATGTGCAGGACTTCCTGGCGCCGGACTTCGGCACCAAGAGCGAGGCGCAGCGCCGCCGCATCGCCTGCTTCACCAACCCGCCGTTCGACCGGGCCGACGCCTTCATCCTGAAAGCCTGCGCCAATTACGATTACGTCGCCATGATCCTGCGGCTGCGCTATCTGGCGCCGCAACACCTGATCGACGACACCGGCGCTGGCGACATCCGCAAGGGCGCGCCGATCTGGCAGCAGACCCGCATTCCGCTGGCGCGCGTGATCATCCCCAAATCGCGATGGAAGATGATGCACCGCGACGGCTATGCCGGGCCGAAGCTGAAAGGCGGCGTCACCGACTATGCCATTTTCATCTGGGAAGCCGGTCACAGCGGCTCGCCCCTGATCGTCAAGGAACCCGACAGGCGGTTCCTGCCCACCCTCAACCCCCATGGAGCAGCCTGACATGGCGCAGCATCTTGCCGTCTTCGACGAAGCGTTTCCGATCGCAAGGCTGCGGCCCGGCCACCAGCATCCGCTGTTCGCCGCCAACCCGCGCAAGAGCGGGCATGAAATCTCGCTGCCCGAATTGCAGCAGTCGATCCATGACCAGGGCGTGTTGCAGCCCTTGCGCGCCTTCCCGGTCGAGGATGGCGGCGGCGATTACTGGGTGCATGTGGGCGAGCGGCGCCTGCTGGCCAGCCAGATGAATTTGCGCGACCGCGCCGGCGCGCGGGAGACAGTGCCAGTCTTCCTGATTGATAACCTGACGCCGCAGGAGGCGCTGCACGAATCGCTGACGGAGCAATTGAACCGCCTGCCGCTGCATCCCATCGACCAGTTCGAGGCCTTCGCCGAATTGCGCAGCGGTGGCATGGACGAAGCGGCCATCGCCGCCCATTACGGCATCGACAAGCGGGTGGTGCGCCAGCGCATCGCCCTGGGCGCGATCCACCCCGACATCCTGAAGGCCTGGCGCGGGGAGGCAATCGGACAGGATACGGTGCAGGAATTCACCCGCCTGATCGATAAGAAGGATCAGTTCAAGCTTTTTCAGCGCCTGCGCAAGTCCAACAATCTTTACCCCGCCGCGGTACGCGCCGCCCTGGTGCCCGATCAGGGCGATGGCGCGCGCTTTGTGGAGTTTGTCGGGCTGGACGCCTATCGCGCGCGCGGCGGCGTCATCCATGAAGACCTGTTCAACGGCATTCATGGCGTTTCCGATGCCGCACTGGCGGCGATGATGGCGACGGAGAAACTGGAGGCCGAAGCCCTGCGGCTGACCAGCCTGGAAGGCTGGTCCTGGGCCAAGCCCGCCGACGCCATGCCCGCCGCCTGGCGCCATTATGGCCGTTCGGAACCCAAGGCCGACCTTACCGTGGCCGAGAAGGCGCGGCTGGCGGCGATCGCGCAGCGGCTGGACCAGGAAGAATTGGACGATGACACCTTATATACGCTGACCAGCGAGCGCGACGGCATCCATGAAGCCGCCGCGCTGCGGGCCTTTACCCCGCGCCAGAAGGCCAAGAGCGGTTGTGTGGTCTTCATCACGCGGGAAGGCCGCCTTGGCATCGCGGCGGGTGTCATCATTCCGCCGGAAGAAAAGGAAGAGGCGGCAGCGCTGCCGGCCGCCAAGGGATCGGCAAAGGACGGCGGCACGGCGCAGGAGCCGGAAGCGGCGCCGGCACCCCGGATTTCCAACGCCCAGGCCTCCGACCTGGCGGTGACGCTGACCGAGGCGGCGGCCATGGCGCTGGCGGGCAATTTCAATCTGGCCATGGCGGCGGCACTGGCTGCCTTCGCCGTCAACAGCGACGGGTTGCCGGTGCGGCTTCGCCATTTCGGCATGGGCGTCAATACGCTGAAACTGTCCAGCGCCGAGGGTTTCGCCAAGAACCTCTCGCTGTTCCTGAAGATGAAGCCGCAGCAGCGCGAGGCCTTGTTCGCCCAGGTGGTGGCGGCATCCCTCAAGTTCGACGCTTTCAACGCCGAGCGCCATGCGATGACGGACGGCGATGTGGCGGCGCTGGTCGATGCCGTCGATCCCAAGGTGATGGTGCCGCTGATTCACAAGCGCTTCGACGCCGGTGCCTATTTCGACCGCGCCCCGAAGGCCATGGCGCTTTCGGCCATCATCGACGTGTTCGGCAAGGCCGAGGGCGATTTCAGCGAGGACAGCGCCAAAGCCGACCTGGTCGCCTATGCCCGCGAGAATTGCCCGCCGGCCAAATGGCTGCCGGGCGAATTGCGGCCCGCCGGCTACACCGGCCCCGGCGCGAAGAAGGTCAAGGCCGTCAAGAAACCCGCGCCAAAGCGGAAAAAGAAGTGACCATCGTGCGCGGCTTTATTCGGAACCGGCAGTATCTGCCCGCCTTGCAGGCCTATGGCCTGACGGACAAGGCCATCTATATCGATGGTCGCGGCGCGGAAACGCTGGGCCGTTGTCTGGATACCTTCCGGGGGCGTCCCGGCAAGCTGCTGGTCGCGCCCGATCTGCGGGTCTTCGGCCAGGCCCGCGCCGCCGTCGCTCAGGTGATGGCCGGGCTGGAGCGTATCCGCATCCGTGTGGTGGACGTGATCCACCCGCAGGATGAAACCGTCTCCGAGATGCTGCAACGGGCGGCGGTGCTGATCGGCCGCACGCGCTTCGGCGACCGCAAGATGGCGCGGCGGCGGGGCCGTGAAGGCGGTCGCGCCAAAGGCCAAGCCGCCGAGCAGGGCCGCGCCGAGATCGCCGCCGACTGGGTAATCCGCAACATCGCCAATGATCCCGAGATTTCGTGGGAGACGGCGGTGCGCATCTTCGGCGGCAGGATCAGCGAATCCACCCTTCGCCGCCACTATTATGGAACGGTGCCATGAGGGGGATTCACAAAAAGGTGGTGCGTTCCCATTCCGGGAAAGTGGCGTCAGCGCCGCTGCTGAAAGGCGGTGCCGCCATGCCTGCGACGGCGCGGACCATCGGCTATGCCCGCGTCTCCACCGAGGATCAGAGCCTTGATGTGCAGTTGACCGCGCTGAAAGCGGCCGGTGTCAGCAACCTCTTCGTCGAGAAAATCAGCGCCGTGAACGCCAAGCGGCCCATGTTCGCGCTGATGATGAAGTTTCTCGAATGCGGCGACACGCTGTTGTTTCATTCGCTCTCGCGCATGGGCCGCGAACTTCCCCAGATACTAGGCATCCTGCGCGATCTGGCGACCGAGGGCGTGGAATGGCGCAGCCTGACCGAGCCGCACCTGGATAACACCACGCCCAGCGGCAAGCTGATGCTGGCCATAACCGGCGCCATGGCCGAGTTCGAACGCGACCAGATCATTGTACGTACGAAGCGCGGCATGGATGAGTGCCGGCGCAAGGGCATGTGGCTGGGCCGCAAGCCCAAGGTCTCGGCCGCCGATGCGCGCACGATGGCGGCGATGCGCCGCAAGAAGATGACGGCCGAGGAAATCGTGCGCTGTTTTCCGCATCTGAAGATCAAACCCAGCACCGTGTATGCGCGGACCAACCCGCTCATGCGCAAGAAACAGAGATAGAGGAGCCACCGATGCGACCATCACCGGAAGTTGAGTACAAGGAAATTCCGAAGGGGCACCTGTTCAGTCCGGACGAAGCCGCGCGCCGCAAGTTGTGGGCGTTGCAATTCATCGGGACCGCGACGGGCGTGTTCCGGGCACGCGGCTATGGTCTTTTTGTCGGCGGCTCGCTGGTCCGCGATATTGACCTAGTGGCCGTACCCTGGCGCCAGCCACAAGACTTCAAGCATCCCGATAGTCTGGTGCTGCAGCTTGTCCATGACCTCGGCGTCACGATGGGTAATCGCGGAACGACGCTGTTCGGCCATCACTGGTATGCGCTGTGGGATCGCAACCACCCAGACCATCAGATCGACCTCAAGGTCGTCATGCCGGCGAAGTTTCTCTACACAGAGGATTCCTGCCCCGGTCACGTCAGCGCCAGCACCAAGATTTGCTGCCACTGCGGCACGCATGTTGACAGCCTTCGTCCGCCGGAAGCGGACGGTCCATAGAGGGGAGCCATCACCATGACAATTCCGACTGTCCTTGAAGGCCCGGTGAAGCGGCTGATGGAACTGGATCAGGAGAGCGTGTTCGCCCTAGCGGACATTGCTGCTGAGCGAGTGCGCCAAGTCGAGGCGGAAGGCTGGACCCCAGCGCATGATGACGCTCACCGCACCGGGGAAATGGCGCGGGCTGCTGGCTGCTACGCGCTGACAGGCTGGACAATGCCGAATGATCCGCCGGCTATGAGGTATTGGCCTTGGCACGCCGAATGGTGGAAGCCGAAATCTCTCCATCGCAATCAAGTCCGGGCTGGCGCGCTGCTGGTTGCCGAACTCGCCCGCCATCTTCGCAGCGCGCGCTAGGGGAGGGCCTGATGACGCCGGAAGAAATCACCGAAGGGCTTAAGGGTGTGAAGTCCTGGGAAGACGCCACACCATTGCAACGCGGATCGTTCGCGCTTGACATGAAGGACAGGCAATTCGGGCACGGCCCGCTCACCCAAGCATGGCTTTGGTTTCTGTCAGGCTGGCGCGCCGCCATCAATCAGACGATTTGAGGAGCGATTGGTGAATGTCCTCGACCTCTTTAGCGGCATCGGCGGTTTCAGCCTCGGACTCGAAAGAGCCGGGATGCGCACCGTCGCGTTCTGCGCGATCGAGGCGCACGCCCGCGCCGTCCTCGCCAAGCATTGGCCTGGTGTGCCCTGCTACGACGATGTGCGGTCCATCACCGCTGAGCGCCTTAGAGCAGATGGAATTGTTCCCAATGTCATCTGCGGCGGCTTCCCCTGCCAGGACATCAGCCCCGCCGGAACTGGCAAAGGCCTTGATGGCGAGCGATCAGGCCTATGGTTCGAGTACCTGCGAATTATTAGCGACGTGGGACCCAAAGTCGCGATCCTGGAAAACTCAGCAGCGCTGCTTCATCGAGGGCTGGACCGCATTCTCTGCGGGCTGGCCGAGATCGGGTATGACGCAGAATGGCATTGCTTACGCGCTTCCTCCGTTGGAGCCCCATTCGAAGGAGACAGACTTTATCTTCTTGCCACGCCCCACCAAGTCGATGGGGAAGCGGGGATGGGGCTTCGCCGACACTACATTGAGCCAGGGCAGATACAGCGCGCGTATAACCGCAATCGCGAAAGTGTATGGCTGGAATCCGCCTGTCGATCTGCTCGAGTGGGCGATGGGTTTTCCGATTATGTGGACCGCCGGCGTCGAACCGAGCGGCTCGGAAACGCTGTCGTCCCCGAAATCCCGCAAATCATCGGTGAAGCCATAATGGCCCACCACAACGCAACATAATTGGAGCCCGTCGTGCTGCAAGCCGCCCTCTTCGCTGATATGCCGCCGGCCGTGGCCCGCGTCCGCGATCCATTGCGCGAGGCGTCCCTGTCTGATGGTTGCCGATGGTGGGCAAAGCGCGCCTGGGGCGCCGGACCTTGTGCCCTGTGGTGCGGCGCCAACCCCAGCGACGCGGATGGCTTGCGCGACGATCCCAGTATGCAGCGCATGATGGATTTTAGCCTGCGGCACGGCTTTGGCAGCATGGTGGTCATCAACGCTGTCCCGCATCAATCATCCAGCCCGGCAGATGCCATCGCCTGGTGGAAGCGAATTAGCTGGGAGAACGACCCGACGCCGGAGGCTGAGCTATGGCAGCGCAACATAAACGAGTGCGTTCCACTGCTGCTGGCGACCAAGACCCGCATCGCCATCTGGGGCAACTGCCTGCCGCCTGAGATCATCACGGACTTTCTGGAATGTCTCGCCTACGCCACGGATGCCGACTGGGGCGATGAAGAGTTTGCGCCGGTCGAATGGCTCTGCCTGGGCACGAACAGCAACGGCACACCACGCCACCCGCTGGCGCGCGGCAAAAGCCGCGTTCCCGACGACTTTCAACTGACCAAATGGAAATGATGGAGCGGAATTTGCGCCAGGCCAAGACATTCATCGACTGCCCGCACAAGAACGCGATCCAGTATTGCCCCTTGTATGTGGCAGGGCACGTCGCTGGCCTTACCACTTGTTGGGACGGCGACATGGAAAGCGACTATGGCAACCATTGCGCGGTCGAGCGTGGCACCATGGACTATGCCGGCGCTGTCGCAGCCCTCCGCATCACCAACCCGATGCTGGTCGGTCAGTGCGAGTTCGGGAAGATGGCCGCTGAGGCGAAGGCCCAACACAATCGCAACATGCGCCTTAACGGGGTTCATTGATGGCGCTTGACCAGGCCGGGCTCAATGCTTTGGTCGCAGGGTAGGAACGACCCATGCAACATTTGATCGATAAGTTGAATGCCGCAGCCGGGCCAGATCGAGCGCTGGATAATGAAATCGCTCGCGCGGTCGGGGCCGTGACGCTGCACAAGGTCGAGGCCGACGAACCGGCAGTAGAGATATCGCCGCATTATACGGGCAGCCTGGACGCCGCCGTCACCCTGATCCCGGAAGATACCTTCTGGATGATGGGATACGGCAAGGACCGGCCGGATGAGCCCATCGGTGGCGCGCAAGTGTTCCTGCCGTGCGACGATGAACTTCCTATCGGTGAGGGAGAAGGTCCGACCGTTGCATTGGCGGTCTGCATCGCGGCCCTTGAGGCGCGCGCCGCTCTCGATGCCGCCCATGAACCCGGCTGCATCTGCCCACTCTGCGAAGCAGCCAACGCCATGGCGCGCGGCGCGAACGATCATTGAAAGCAACCAACATCACCGCCATGATTGTCACCCGATTACAGTTTCTCAGCACCATGTCACGCCTGAGGCGGAAAGACCGCCAGGGGCTGATCAAGCCCTCGCCGGACGATGCCACGGCGATCGCGCTCTACGCAGAGCGCATCCTGCCGCTCGCCATCCAGGCCGAGGCATTGCTGCTGGAACGCGGCAAGGTCGAGACTCCGAAGGAGGCGGCCCTGGCACTCGCCCTGCATCAGGCCGAGCCGGAAATCTTCGCTTTCGCCGATTGCCAGTGCGGCAAGCTGCTGCAGCAGGACGATTGCCACTTCCGGCCCGGCCAGCCATGCAGCCGTATCGCCTGGCTGGACCGGCTGCGCGAGCGCGCCACCATGCCGGCGAACGTCGTTCTGGCCGCCATCCCCATGCCCGAGCGGGGTGCGCGGTGAGCAGCAAGCGCGAACCATGGCAGAAGTTCTTTCACGGCGACTGGCGGGCGGAGCCGCGCCTGAAGATGTGCAGCCGCGCCGCCCGCTCGCTGTGGCTGGACATGATCGGCCTTATGCATGAGGCGGTTCCATATGGCTTCCTGCTGGTGGAGGGTATCTCTCCCAGCACCGCGCAACTTGCCAACCTGGTGGGCGATTCCGAGCGGCAGGTGAAGAGCTGGGTGGAAGAGTTACGCATTGCGGGCGTGTTCTCCGTCATCGGTCAGCCGTTGCCAGACGACGTGCAGCTGCTGATCCCGCTGGAAGTGCCGCAGGGCACCATTCTGTCACGCCGGATGGTGCGCGCGGCCAACAAGCGGGAGATCGATCGCAACAACGGCAAGGGCGGGGGCAACCCAAGACTGACCATAGGGGGGTTAACCGGGGGGGATAACCCCCCAAAGGGTGAGGGGGATAACCCAAAACGGCGCGATGGGTTAAGGCCCAGAAGCCAGAGACCAGAGTCCAGAAAAACCCCCAAACCCCCTGTCGAGCCGGTTAACCCACCGCCCGCGCTGCCGTGCTGGGAACCGTACCAAGACCAGGCCTTGCGCGCGTTCGGCGAGCGGTTTTGCCGCTGGTGGCTCTTCGCCTGCCGGATTTCTCGAGAAACAGCGGTGGAATGGGCTTTGGAGGCGCCGAGCAGGGCCGCCCTGTCGCGTGTCAGCATCGAAAGTCAGCGCCTGCAGGAACTGCTTGGACTACCGGTGAAATGCCGACTGGCGAAGAAGGGGGCGGCATGAGCGGCGCCAGCGGCAAGCTGTCCAGCCAGGACGCGGGCGAGCGCATCCGCCAGCCGTTGCCGGTCGAGAACCTGCTGGTGTGGGCCTATGCCACCCAGATGGTGCACTTGGCCCAGCAGGATCAGGCCGTCACCGTCAGCAGGACGGGGCCGCTGGCGGCCTATTCCAGCCTGTGGAACGACGAAGGGGTGCCGATCAACAGCAGCGTGGGACAAGGCTTTCGCGCGAGCGAGGATGCCTGGGCCATCCATCGCGAAGTGTTGAAGCTGGGACGTGTGACGCTGGACCTGGGCGACGATCTGCGGGCCGCCCGCTACCACGCTTTGCCGCGTGGAAGCTACAGCATCGAGCCACCTACGGGGCCTCGGGGCATGGACATGCCGGGGAAGCCGTGGCCGACCGATGGCACGCTCATGATCGACGTGCGCGGACTGGTTATGCTGCACGCCAGCATGGCCACGCGCCCCGATAGGCCAGAGCCAGTGAAGGTACGATTCAAGCCGGGCGATGTGGTCTGGCACAAGAAGCGGCGGAGCGGCGTTGTGAGCAGGGGTTGGTACCAGCATGTCACCGCTGTGGGTATCCTGCCCGGCGATGCCCAGGCGGCCATGGCGGTCTATGGCGCATGGCGCGACGCCCTGAAGCAACTTCGCGGGCAAGTGCAGGCACTTAGGCTCACCATGTTCGTCTGCACAGAAGCGCTTCCGCCGCTCCTGAAAAAAACCAGGCAGACGGCTTGATTGGGAAAGAAATTTGGTGGACAGTCGGCCACCCTGAAAAGGCCCGGAGAGATTCGTCCCTCCGGGCCTTTTGCTTTAGTAGGTCACCTGCTGATGCCCCGCGCGCCCGCCACCTATCGTCCGCATGGAGGCAGCCGACAGGCGGATCGTCGGCTCTACGATCTTGAGCGCGGCTCAGCCGCCCGCCGTCTCTACGGACCGGCGTGGCGGCGGGCGGTGCGTGTGCATCTGCGAACTCATAGGCTCTGCCTCTACTGTGCGTTAGATGGGCGAGTGACTGCCGCGACATTGGTCGATCACCTCTACCCCCATCGTGGCGATGTGGAGGTTTTCTGGCTGGCCCTATTATGGGTGAGCAGTTGTGCCGCCTGCCACAGTGGGATGAAGCAGAGGGTCGAGGCCGCCGGCGTGGTCGCCATTGATGCGCTGGCGCGGCGGCTTGGCATGCCGACCTTGTCGGAAGCGCTCGACGCATACCCGGGCGTGCGCGACTAGGGGGGGGGGTCAAATCTCTGTGGCCTTAATCCCAGAGACCGGCGGCCAATGAGCGAAGTTTTTCCGCGAAATTGCGGAATTCTTTTTTTTCAACCAGTTAGGAGGGTCGGCATCGGTCGGCTTCGATGGGACATGCGAGGTCGGAAGGGGCAGGCGCCCGGACAGCAAGAGCAGATGGGCTATCCCGGGAAGCGGCAGTCGAAGTCTGAGCGCCAATTGGTAGAAGCGGAGCGCTTGGCGCGATTGCTGGCGTCGGCGCCAGGATCGGAGAACGATCCGGCGGCGCCGCCGCAATTCCTGGACAAACGCTTCGCGCCGGCGTTGGCGGTCTGGAACGAGTATGCCCCGCGCCTCAAGCACCTGAATTTGCTCGATCCGCTCTATCGTCACACGTTCGCGGCGTTCTGTGTGTGGGTTGGCGAATTCGTCATCGCCAATGAAGAAATCCTGGCGAAGGGATATTCCGTCATGGTGAGGACGATTTCCGGCGACCGCATGCCACGCGAGAATCCGGCCGTATCTCGCCGCGAAACCGCCATGAAATTCATGGCACAGCTTTCGGAACGGTTTGGTTTCACGACACTGGACCAGGCCAAGCTGATGAAGGAAATCGCCAGCCATCGTCCTGACGCGCCTTTGGGCCTGTTCGCGGCGAATACTGCTCCGGAGCAAAGTGGTGCGGTGGCCGCCGACGCGGGCCCCATCGGCGCTATGGATGGAATGGACAGCACGCCACCGGGCGCGCTTCCGAATTGATCGATGGGCTATGCCCGGCCGGCGGATTCCGCTGCGCCCGCAAATGTCCTGTCCAGTGCCGAACCTCCATGGCTGGCGCGGCATGCATCGGACCCGGCATACGAATGGGCGCGGATCGCATGGCGGCGAGCGTTGGCGGTCAAAGCCAGTTGGTTCGATGCGGCCAAGGCGGACAAGGTTGTCCAAAATTGGCCGCGCTGGTTCACGTTGACGGAAGATCGCTTCGCAGGTGTTCCGTTCGTCCTGACCGAATGGCAAGAAATCATCGTCCGGCTGCTGGTGGGCTGGAAGGTGCCAACGGAAGTCACCGATCCGCTGACAGGTCGCGAGACCGTCGCCCACGTCCGACTGTTCCGCCGGCTGCTGTTGTGGATTCCAAGAAAGAACGGCAAGAGCGAATTCCTGTCGGCGCTCTCGCTGCTGTTTTTCGCGATCGAGGGGACCCATAGCGGCCAGGGCTTCGTCTTCGCCCGCGATGAGAACCAGGCCAAGATCATCTTCGAGAAGATGAAGGCGATGGTGGCCAACACCCCATCGCTGGCACGGGAGGTCAAGCCGTTCCAGAAACGGCTTTACATCCCCAGCCGCAAGGCGCGGTTCGAACTGTTGCCAGGCAAGCCGGAAGGTAAGCATGGCCGTAGCGCCACCGTCATCACCGGCGATGAAATGCACGAATGGCGGTCGCTGGAAATCGTGACCGTGCTGCGGCAATCGACCGGGGCTCGGCTTCAGCCGATCGAACTTTACGCATCGACGGCGGGGCCCAAGACCAATCCCACCGGTATGGCGCTATGGGAGGAAAGCCAGAAGATACTGGACGGCCGGATCGATGATCCGACCACGCTGGTGGTTATCTTCGCCGCCAATGACAATGACGATTGGCTGTCCGAGGATGTCTGGCGTCGATCAAATCCATCGTTGGGCCGCTCGCCGACCTTGGCGTTCCTGCGGCGGGAAGTGGCGATCGCGAAGGGTAATCCGCGGGCGGAAGCGCATTTTCGGTGCTACCACCTCAATCAGTGGATTGAGGCGCATACCCGCTGGCTCAATATCAAGAAGTGGGATGCGTGTGCGCCAGACCGCCATGCCTGGCGTGACCGGGCGGAAAGCCTGCGCGGACGCCCCTGCTATGGTGGCTTCGATATTTCGTCCACCCGCGACATCACCGCGTTGCTGTGGCTGTTCTCGCCGGACGCAGATGGCGGGGCATGGATAGCGTTGCCGCGCTTCTGGGTGCCGGAAGACACGCTGGCCGAACGGGTCCGCGATGATGAAGTTGCTTACGACAAGTGGCTTGCCGCACAGGCATTGGAAACAACGCCGGGTGATTTCGTTGACCAGAACTTTGTCAAGAAGGCGATCCTGGAAGGCTGCGAAATGTTCGACGTGCAGCGCATCGGTTACGATCCGTGGAACGCCACGAAGCTGGTCTCGGACCTGCAGAATGATGGCGTGCCGGCCGACATGCTTTTGAAGGTCCGCCAGGGCGTTCAAAGTCTGGGCGAGCCGACAAAACGGCTGGAGACGCTGGTCTATGCCGGGCAATTCGACCATGGCGGCCATCCGGTGCTGCGATGGATGGCGGGAAACGCCGTGGTCCGCTTCGATGAAAACCTGAATTACATGCCGGCCAAGAAGCGGTCGGCGGAAAAGATCGATGGCATCGCCGCCGCCGTGAACGCGATGGCGGCTGCGGCGCCAACCGATGACGGCATGATTGTCACCGGCAACGCCGCGCTAGCGGTTTAGCAAAGGTCTAGGAATGGGAATTTTTGATCGCGTGATGAACGCTTTCGGGTACGAGCCCAGGCGTGATGTCACGCTTGGGCGATTCTGGGGCGGCGATGGCGGCAACTACGCCACCACCGGTGTCCGTGTCACCGACATGGGCACGTTGCAACTGGATGTGGTCCAGGCCGCGATGGAGGCGATAGCCGGTCCTGCGTCCAGCCTGCCGGTGATGGTTATCGAGGAAATCGGCGATGGCGAGACAAAGCCCTTGCCTGCCCATCGCCTGTCACGTCTGCTTCAGCGCCCGAACGCGCGTCAGACGCGCCAGGAATTCTTTGACGAAATGGCGCGGCATCTGGCCTTTTACCGTAACGCCTATATCCAGATTCAGCCCAGCGGCGACGATCCGTTGGGCGCGCTGGAATTGATCCATCCGCGACGGCGCAAGAAGATCGAGCGCCGCGATGGGCGGCTGTTCTACACCTTTTCCGGCCTGGCGCCCGACGGCGTGATGGCTCCCGATCTGGTGTTACGCGACGATGCCATTTGTCACATCCGCAAGCCCCCGCTCAGCGACGATGGGCTGGAAGGCCTGCCGGTGCATAAGACGGGCATGGAGGCGATTGGCCTAGCCATTGCCGTCAAGCAATATGGCGCCCGCTTTTTCAAGAACTCCGGCCGTAGCGGCGGCGTTCTTGAGCATCCCGGCACCTTCAAATCGCAGGAAGACCAGGAAGATTTTCTGCGCACCTGGCGCGAGGGCGGCACGGGCGACAATGCCCATCGCGACCGGCTGTTGAAATATGGCGTCAAATACACGCCGCTGGACGTTCAGAACGATCAGGCACAGTTCATCGAAACGGTAGCAGCCGCCAATGCCGGGCTTTGCCGGGTGATGCACAATATCCAGCAACATCGCGTGCAGATTCTGGACCGTTCGACCAACAACAACATCGAGCAACAAAGCATCGAATTCGTGGTCTATTTCCTGGCACCCTTCCTGGCGGCAATCCAGGAAGGGCTCGGCCGCGACCTTCTGCTGGACGATACCGGCAAGCTGCGGGTGGAATTCAACATCCTGTCGATGCTGGATGCGGGCATCGCCGCGCAGTTCCAGGCCTTCGCCCAGGGCCGTCAATGGGGCTGGCTCAGCGTCAATGACATCCGCAAACGCCTGCACATGAATCCGGTCGAAGGCGGCGATGAATATCTGCGTCCACTGAACATGACGCCCGTGGGTTCCGGCATGTCGGGCGCGATACCGGCTGGTCAGGCCGACCCGACCGATCCGCCCAAGACACCGAAGCCGGCAAACCCGAAGCAGGGAGACGAAGCTTGAAACTCGATCTATCGAATCCCCTGATCGCCTATCTCGCGGCGACCGGGGAATCTCTGCATGCGCTGGACCTGGAACTGGCGGCGATCCGCCTTGGCCGTCCGGCTGCCGAGCCGGATGCCAAACTGGTCGCCACCGGCAGTGGCGGCGCCGGCATGATTGCGGTCATCCCCGTGCAAGGGTTGATGACGGCTCGGGGATCGCTGGAGCGGCTGCGCAATTCCATGCGCAGCGCCGCCAACAATCCCGATGTATCCGCCATCGTGATGGATATGGACACGCCGGGCGGCACCTATGCCGGGACACCAGAAACCGCGGCGGCGGTGGCGGAAGCCGCCAAGGCCAAGAAAGTCGTGGCCGTGGTCAACACGCTGGCGGCATCGGCGGGTTATTGGCTGGCCAGCCAGGCCAGTGAAATCGTGATGAGCCCGTCGGCCGATGTGGGCTCCATCGGCGTCTATCGCATGCATATCGACGTGTCGAAGGCTTTGTCCGACCTGGGCGTCACCATCAACCTGATCCATTCCGGCCGCTTCAAGGTCGAGGGCAATCCTTTCGAGCCGTTGGGCGATGAAGCGCGGGCCTATTCCCAGGCGAGCGTCGATGAAAGCCATGACGAATTCATCCAGGCCGTCGCCGCCGGGCGTGGTGTCAGCCGCGCCAAGGTCCGCGAGGATTTCGGTCAGGGCCGGGTGATCGGGGCCGATAAGGCGGTCTCCCTGGGCATGGCCGATCGCATCGGCACGCTGCCCGAAGTTCTGTCCTCGCTGGCAGGGCGGCGGGCGCCGCAACGCCGCTCCGCCATGGCGTTTCTCTAACCGCACATAACCGCTTTCACGACCGCCGCCTGCGTCCACCGGGGCCGCAGGGCGAAGGCTTGTTGCCCCGGATCAACAGGAGTGTGATCCATGAAGGATCTGAAGAAACTGCGTCAGCAGCTTGCCGACAAGAAGGCGGCGGGGCGCGGCAAGACCGAGGAACTGAACGGCCTGCTGGCCAAGTCCGACGCGAGCGATGCCGAGAAGGCCCGCATCGATGTGCTGGACAAGGAAGTCACGGCGCTGGAAGGCGATGTGGAATCCCTGTCCGCCGAGATCGCGGCGGAAGAACGCCAGGCCCGCCGCGCAGGTCTTTTCGCCAACAGCGCCATCGTGCCCGCCGGCAGCGCCGCGCGCAGCGATGAGCCCAATCCTACCACCACCGATGGGTTCAAGAACCTGTCGGAATTCGCGGTGTCGGTGCGCAACGCCTATGTCAACCATCAGATCGATCCGCGTCTGGCGGCACCGGCCAACTTCCACCAGAACCAGGGCGGCGCGGGTGAAGGCTTCCTGGTGCCGGTGGAATATCGCCAGAACATCTGGGAACTGGCGTTCGACCCCACCGACATTCTGGGCATGGTCACGCCCGAACCCACCACCTCCAATGCCATCCAGGTACCCAAGGATGAAACCACGCCCTGGGGCGCGGCGGGGGTGCAGGCCTTCTGGCGGGCGGAAGCCGCCCAGATGACCGCCAGCAAGGCGGCCGTCAGCCAGATGATGCTTCAGCTTCACGAGTTGTATGCGTTTGTCCTGGCGACGGACGAAGTCCTGCAAGATGCGCCGCGCTTGCAGAACCGTCTGACCGTCAAGGCGGCGCAGGCGATCCGCTGGCAAGCTTCGGAGGCCATCATGTGGGGCGACGGCAACGGCAAGCCGCTGGGCTTCATGAACTCCAACGCCCTGGTCACAGTGGCCAAGGATAATGCCCAGGCGGCCGATACGCTGTCGGTCAACAACATCCTGAACATGTCCAGCCGCGTGCTGCGCATGGGCGGGCGTCCGATCTGGCTGGCCAATTCCGATGTTGAGCCGCAACTCGCCTCGCTCACCATCGGCAATATCCCGTTCTTCCTGCCGAACACCCAACCCGGCGGGGCCTCGCCCTATGAGGGGTCGATTCGCGGCAAACCCACCATCTTCAGCGAGCATTGCAGCAAGCTGGGCGACAAGGGCGATATCGTGGTCTCCGACCTGTCCGGCTATCTGGCCGCGACCAAGCAGGGCGGCGGGATCGATTTCGCCGCGTCAATCCACCTGTTCTTCGATTACGGCATCCAGGCCTTCCGCTGGACCTTCCGGTTGGGCGGCCAGCCCTATCTGTCGGGGCCGGTGGCGGCAGCGAAGGGCGCCAACACCAAGTCGCACTTCGTCACCCTGGCCGACCGCGCTTAGCGCCCGGTCTTCTGGCGCGGGGCCCGCCGGTCCCGCGTCAATTTCCGCAACACTTTTCCGAAAGGACAAATCATGCTCAACCCCAGTCAGCGCGCTACCATCGTGGCCGTCATCGACCCGCAATCTTCGGCCGCCGCCAAATCCAGCGGATGGATCGACGCAACCACCTTCCTCAACTATCTGGCCACGGTGTCGGTCGGTGCTCTGGGCGAAGACGCCACCGTCGATGCCAAACTGGAACAGGCGACCTCGAATGCCGGCGCCGGCGCCAAGGATGTAGCCGCCAAGGCGATCACCCAGCTTGTCGCCGGCAGCAAGCAGGCACAGATCGACCTGAAGCAGGAGGATTTGGACTTCGCCAACGGATTCAAGTTCTTCCGCCTGACCATCACGCCCGCCACCGCCGCCACCCTGATCGCGGGCACGGTGCAGGGCTTCGATGCCGCTTATGGCGTGGCGGGCGATAATGCGGCCGACAGCCTGGCCGAAACCGTCTGAGGGCCGCAAGCATGAGCCTTCGCCTTGTGACGCCGCCAACCGAAATGCCGGTGACGCTGGAACAGGCGAAGGCTCATTTGCGCGTCGATTTCGAAGATGAAGACGCCACGATCACGGCGTTGATCGCCGCAGCGACCCGCGCCGTGGAAAACCGCGTGCAGCGGCGCTATTGCACCCAGACCATCGAATGGGTGATCCAGAATTTTCCGATGTGCGGCTTGCGCCTGCCCCTGGCGCCGGTGGCGGCGGTGGACTCGGTGACATTCACCAATGCCGACGGCAGCGTTTCGACGCTGGAGGAATCGGCCTATCTCATCACCAGCCAGGGCGAGGCGGCAGTCATCTATCCCGCCTTGGGTTCTATCTGGCCGCTGGCGTGGCCCGGGCCGAAGCCGGTGGCCGTCACCTTTACCGTGGGCGGCGCGGCAAATGCCGTGGAAGCCCATGTCCGCGCCGCGATCCTTTTGATGGTGGGGCATCTTTATCAGAACCGTGAAGCGACCGGGGGCGATTTGAAGGAAGTCCCGCTCGGCGTGGCTGACCTGATGCTGGCCGAGGCCTGGTCATGACCGAAGCCGGGGATCTGCGCGACCGCTTGGTGTTCCAGAAGCGCGTCGAAGCCGATGACGGCCATGGAAACGTCAAGGGCGGCTGGCAAACCCAGTTCACGGTTGCGGCACGGGTCTCGCCGCTGAAGGGCAATGAGGCGGTCCAGGCACAGCGGCTTGCGGGCATTCAGCCCTATGCCATCACCATCCGCCATAGCATTGGCGCACGGGCCATCGATACGTCCTGGCGCATCCTGGACGCCCGCGATGTCAAGCGCGTCTTCAACATCACCGCGGCGGCCTATGACGATCGCCACCAATGGATCCAACTGCTGGCCACGGCCGGCATCGCCAACGATTGAGGGAGACTGCCTGCCATGGCCGTCCATATGAAGGTCAACACCAGCGCCGCCGCGCGCCAGGTGGCGGCGCGGCTTCAGGCCATCGCCAAATCCGTCGCGCCGGAACTGAAGCAGGCCATGGCGCTGGAAGCGGACAAGACCGTTTCCGTCATGCGTGCCCTGGCGCCGGTGCTGAAACGCCCGCACAAGGACCGGAAGGCGGGCGCCTTGCGCAACTCCATAGGCTGGACCTGGGGCGAGCCGAAGTTCGGCGCGGCGGTGCTGCGAAGCCGGTCCAAAAAGCGTGTGAAATTTGCCGGCGCGGCGCTGGTGCTGACGCTCTATGCCGGCTCGGCCGATGTCTATTACGCGCGCTGGATCGAATTCGGCACCCGGCCTGGCAGGAAAGATTCGGCCTACAGCTATACCTATATGCGGCGGCGCCGGAAAAAGGCCTACCGTCAGGTCAATGGCAAGTGGGTGACGGCGCCGGAATATTACCAGGTCACCCATGCCCGCGCCGTTTATCGCACCCATCCGGGAACCAAGGGCTATCACTTCTTTTATGGGGCCTGGAAGGTGAAGCGCAAAGAGGCGCGCAAGGCGATCCGCCGCGCCTGGCGCAAGGCGATCAAGGATGGCGCCAGGGCGGCGGCATGAGCGATATCTCCCTGGCGGTGACGGACGCGATCATCGCCGCGCTGAAAGCCGATGCCGGCGTCAGGGCATTCCTGGGCGATCCGGCGCGGGTCTATGACGATGTGCCGTCCGACGTGCTCTTTCCGTTCGTCAAGGTCGAGATCGGCAGCATCCAGGCCGACCTGGCGGACGACTATGAAGGCTATGAAATCCTGCCCAAGATAGATGTCTGGTCGCGGGCCGTCGGCAGCGTCGAGGCCAAGCAGATCGCCGCCGCCATATTCGGCGCCCTGCGTCCGGGCGTGGCGCTGGACAGCAACCGCATGCTGTCGCTGACCCGTTATATCGACAATTTCGAAACCGACGGCGACGGCATCACCAAGCACGCCATCCTGATGCTGCGCGGCGTCGCGGAACTTTAATCCTCAAACCCTGAAAGGAAGATGTCATGACCAAACCCGCCACGTTGTTGGGCACGAGCCTGTTCATCAAGATCGGCGATGGCGCCGCAGAGGATGAATCCTTCGCCCATCCGGTGATGATCAATACCGACCGCGGCCTGCAATTCTCGACCAGCGGCCAGGAAGACTATGTCTATGACCCCGCCGATCCCGACGCCCCGGCCTGGGCCGATTTCTATAAAACCGGCATGTCGCTCCAGGTCAGCGGCAGCGGCAAGCTGGACCTGGCTTCGCTGGACGATTATTTCACCTGGCTGGCGTCGGATGACGCCAAGAACGCGCAGATCTGGTTCGGCGGCGCGACCGCGCCGCACATCGACGGCGGGCTGAAGCTGACCGACTTCCAGGTCACGGGCCCGGGCGGCACCGGCCGTACCACCTGCACCGTGTCGCTGACCTTCCGCAGCCATGGCGCGCTCATCTTCACGGCGGGTACATAATGGATTGTGCCGTCACCTTTCCCTGGGCCGATGGGGCGGAATACCGCTTCGCGCTGCCGCTGGCCCAGTTGGAGGAATTGCAGGAAAAATGCGGCGCGGGACCGGAAGCGATCCTGGCCCGCTTGCTCGCGGGTGTGCCCCATGCCCGCGACCTGCGCGAGATCATCCGCCTGGGACTGATCGGCGGCGGCGCGGTCACGCCTGGCGCCGCCGTCAGCCTGGTGGCGCGTTATGTCGATGCCCGTCCGCGCGCGGAATCCTATATGCCGGCCCGCGCGGTGCTGATGGCGGCGATATCGGGCGTGCCGGACGATCCGGTGGGAAAAGATCAGGCGGCGATGGAGGCGGCGGCAGCGGGCGCGCCGGCGGAAAACTCTCCTTCGCCGCCGTCTATGCCCGCGGCGCCATAATGGGGTTCACCCCCGCCCAGGCCGGCGCCATGTCGCTGTGGCAATTCATGGCCTGCTGGGATGGGTGGTGCGCCGCCAATACGGTCGAAAAGACCGAAGCCCCCAGCGATGACGCTTTCGAAGCGATGAAACGCGAACACGGATTGGCTTGAAGCGATGGACGAAGACGATCTGGCTCAACTGGTCGTGCAGATGACGGCCAATTATAACGACCTGCAAAAGGACCTGCAAAAGGCCGAGAAGGTCTTCAAGGACAGTTGCGACAAGATCGTGCAGCAACAGATCCAGACCAACAGCAAGCTGGCGAAGGGATTCAGCGGCATCGCCGATGGGTTCAAGAAATCGCTCGCGGCCATCGGCGGGATTGAATTGTTCCGCGGCCTAATCGACGGCAGCCATGCGCTGGCGGACAGCACGCTGAACACGTCGAAAGCGCTGGGCTATTCGGCCGAGAATCTTCAGGGCTGGGGGATATTGGCCCGTCGCGCCGGCGTGGACCAGGGTACCTTGAACGATAGCCTTTCGCATTTCACGGCGGCGGTGGGGCAGGCGCAACTGAAGACGACGCCCTTCAGCCAGGTCATGAGCAAGCTGGGGGTGGATATCCGCCATGGGCCTGAACAGGCGTTGCTGGACCTGTCCGACAAGCTGGCCGCCCTGCCGAAGGCGCAGCAGGCGGCGGTGGCCAAAATGGCGCTGGGCGGCGGCGGCATCGCCAATCTGGGCTGGCTGACACAAGGGTCGAAGGGGATCGCCCAGGCGGTGGCGCAGTTCGAAAAACTCGGCATGGTGCTGCCCACCGACAAGCTGGAAAAGATCAACCAGCTGTTCGACGCCTGGCAGGACATCAAGACCGAGGCACTGGTCGGCTTCATGAACGGCTTCGCCGGCTTCGCCGGCGAAATCGAGACGCCGCAATTCCAGCAGAGCATCCAGACTTTTGGCCAGGTGATGGGCGAGGTCAGCGGCGCCATCGTGAAGATGGCGCCTTATCTTCCGCTGCTGATCGAAGCCTTTGTCGCCTTCCGCAGCGCCAAGGGTGGCGCCATGCTGGGCGGTGAAATCGGGTCTTTCTTCGGTCCTGGGGGCGCCGCCGTTGGAATCGGCGTTGGCGGCTTGCTCGGTGGCATTGCGGGGTTTGCCACCTCCAAACATGTCATGGATGGCCTGATCGGCCAGGGCGGCGTTCCCGAAGCCGGAAAGACCGCGCCGCCGGCCGCTGGGGGTGGGATTGGCGGTGTCCTGGATGCCGATGCCGCCAAGCGCGCGGCGGCCCGCATCGCGGCGCTGAACCGGAGCCTGGATCAGGACGTGGCGGCGAGCGCCGCCAAAGGCCAGGATGCCTATGGCGACATGGTCAAGGCCACGCTGGATGCGGCGCCCGATGCCGCCAAGGGGACGGCGGCCTATTATGGCATGCTGCAAGCCCAGATCACCCAGACGGCGGCGCTGGACATCGACAAGATCAACCAGCGCAAGGATGCCGATATTGCCGCCATCGCCAGCCGCCGGGACGCGGACCTGGCGGCGCTGGATGCCCTGAAAGTCTCGGAGCAGCAGAAGGCGGACGAACGGGCCAAGATCGAGGCGGCGTCCGAACAGCAACTGGTGAATGTGGCCGCCGCCGCCGCCGACCAGATCGAAACCATCAATATCCAGAAGAACCAGAAGCTGCTGGCCGCCGATTGGCGCTATCAGCAGCAGCTGCAGAACAATATCGATCTTACCAACAATCTGCGCCAGGGGATGGAGAATGTCGCCGTGGCCGGATTGCACGGCTTCAAGAGCATGAAGGATGCCGCGGCTGACTTTCTGGACCAGCTCGCCCAGACCATCATGAAACTGTATGTCATGCAGCCGCTGCTGGACAGCCTGTTTGGGCAATCGGGCACGGCGGGCGGCGGTCTACTGGGCGGCGCGATCAGCGGGGCCAGCCACTGGCTCAGCGACGGCATCACGTCGTTTTTCGGCTTCGCCGATGGCGGCATCATGACCAGCCGGGGACCGATCGCGCTGCGCAAATATGCCGGGGGCGGCGTGGCCAATACGCCGCAACTGGCGCTGTTCGGGGAAGGCGATGGCCCCGAAGCCTTCGTGCCGCTGAAGGATGGCGCCATTCCGGTGAATCTCAAAATTCCCCGGCTGGCCCCCATTCCGTCCGCCGCCGAGCGGCTGGGCGCGCCCACGGTCGTGCAGCATTTCGATCTGTCGGGCGCGGTGGTGACGGATGAGATCGTGGCACGTGCCGAGCGCGCCGGCGCGACGGCGGCCGCCACGCGGCTGCAACAGTTCAACACGCATGTGTTGCCAGGCCGTGTCCGGCAACTCGTGACCGATCCATACCGGGGTTATTGATGGCACTTCCACAGGTGCAGGATATCCTGGATGGTTTTCCGGGATGGTTCTCGCTCGCCCTTCTGACTAACGATCAAGCCTCGACGGATGGCGCCAACACCACCATCGTCAAGTCGATGGCCGATCCGGTGTGGATCGGGCATGGCGCCAGCAAGTGGCTGACCGCCAACGAACTGCGCTATTGGCGCGGAAAAATGGCCGGGCTGGATAATGGCCGTCGCTTGTTCCTGGGCTATGACTTCACTGCCTATTATCCGGCCTTGTATCCCAAGGGCTCCTGGCCCACGGGTGCGGACTTCACCGGTCTGACGGCCACCATCAAGGCCATAGGCGAGGATGGTGTCAGCCTGTCACTGTCGGACTTGCCGGAAGGTTTCACCGGCAGCATCGGCGACATGGCATCCTCCGCCTATGGCGACGGCGATCCCCAGGCGCTGGCGTTGTGGCGGCTGGCGGAAGGTTTCACCGCCGATTCCGAGGGCGATACCGATCTGTTCGAGGTGCGGGGCGCGATCCCGCTCGATCTGGCGGTGGGCGATACCGTGGCTGTGAAGCGGCCCGCCTGCCACATGATCATACAGCCAGGCTCCGTCAACTTTCCCAAGGATGGCGCGGCGGGCCGCTTCACGTTCGATGCCGTTCAGGTGCCGACGCCATGAAGGATTTTACGGCTGAGGAACTGGCGGCCTATGAATCGCGGTCGATCATCTTTCGCGGCTTGGTCTATGTCTGGGCGCGTGACCGCGCCACCGGCGCGCAGAAGCCGTTCGGTTTCTGGACCGGGACCGGCAACCGCTCAATCCAGGTGCGCGATGGTCTGACCCAGGAGGTTGTCGCGCGTAATTTCACCTCGCGCGGCGCGCTGGTGGCGATTGGCGATATTCCCGCCGCCGCCGACCTCAGTATCCGCCAGGTCGCCGTGACGCTAAGCCAGTTGAACGCCGACGTGGAAAGCGCCTTGCGCGGTTATGACATGCGCGGGGCACCGATCCAGATTTACCGGGCGCTTTTCAGCATCGCCAATCCGCGCGCGCTGGTGGCGCCGGCCCGGTGCCGCTTCGCCGGCTTCGTCAACACCTCGCCCATCACCACCCCGGCGCGCGGCGGACAGGCGACGGCCGTCCTCAACTGCGTCAGCCTGGCGCGGCAATTGACCAACACCAATGCCGACCTGCGAAGCGACGAAAGCCAGCAGCGGCGCCATGCCGGCGACCGCTTCTTCCGCTGGGTCGCGGCGACGGGCCAGGTCCCGGTGTCCTGGGGCACGAACAAGAGCAACTGATGAAACGACAACCCGGATGGCGGGCGCGGCTCTCAGCCGCGCTGATCGCCTGCGATTCCGTGCCTTTCTCCTGGGAGAATGGCGACGATTGCCTGTTGCGGCTGGTGGCGCGCGCTGTGGAAGCCATGACCGGCGAGGACTTCGCCGCGCCCTATCGCGGGCGCTACCGCGATGCGCAAGGCGCCAGGGCGGTGCTGGCCGAGGAAGGCTTCGACAGCCTGGGCGATGCCCTGGCCAGCATCTTCGCCGAGATCGCCCCGGCACATGTCCAGATCGGGGATATCGCTCTGGTCGAAACGCCGGGCCAGGGCGTCGGCGAGGCCGTGGGCATGGTGGTGGGCGGGCATATTTCGATGCTTGGACTGAAAGGGCGCGCCAGCGTGGCGATGCGCCGTGCGGCTAGGGCTTTTCGGGTGCCATACCATGAGGCGTAGCCGCAAATTCCTGTTCGGCGCCGCGCTGGGCGCGATGCTGGTCGCCACCCAGCCGGCGCAGGCCGACCCGATCTCGGGCTTTATCGTCACGGCGTTGTCCTATATCGGCGTCACCACCACCACAGCCGCCGTGACGACCTTCCTGGTGGCGACGACGCTCTCCACCGGCCTGAGTTACCTTTCGCAGGTTCTGCGCGGCGGCCAGCAGAAATTCGGCATCCAGACCACGCTGCAATCGGGCGGCACGGTGCCGCGGCGCTTTCCTATCGGGCTGGCACAGGATCCCGGCTCGGAAGCCTATCCGGCCCGCACCTGGGGCAAATTCGACGGCACACCGAACGCCTATTTCACCCGATGGATCGCGCTGTCCGACCTTCCCACCACGCTGACCGGCTTCATCTGCGACGATAAGGTCTGTACCTATGGCGCCGGCGAGCCCGATGCCGACCTGGGCTATGCGATCCCGGAATTCCGGGGCGGCGAAGGCAGGGACCATCTGTGGGTCAAGTTCTTCGACGGCACCCAGACAACCGCCGATGTATGGTCGGTTGCGAATTTCGGCGACGATCCCGACTATCCCTATGGCAGCGATCAGGTGGGATATGGCATCGCCTGGGCGCGCGTCACCGCGCGGATCGACAAGTATTTTTTCAGCAATTTTCCGAACTACAAATTCATCTTGGGCGGGGTCAAACTCTATGATCCCACCTTGGACAGCACGGTCGGCGGCAGCGGCGCGCAACGGTGGGATGATCCAACGACCTGGGCGGTGAGCAATGCGCCGGCGGTGGTCAAATATAATGTACTGCGCGGCATCAGCTATGACGGCCAGTGGCTCTATGGCCTGCAGAACAGCCATGCCGGCTGCTGCCCGCTGGATAGCTGGTTCGCCGCCATCAATGCCAACAAGGCGCTGATCGAATATCAGCCGGGCGTGCCGGTGCCGCAATTCCGTTGCGGCGGCATGGTCAGCGTCGATACCGCCCCGGCCGACCTGCTGACCGAGCTCAACAAGTGCGACAATGGCCGCCTGACCGAAGCGGGCGGCCTCTTCATCACCCGCAGCGGCGCCATCGGTGCGCCGGTGATGAGTTTCACCGACGCCGACCTTCTGATTACCGAGGCCAAGCAGTTCGATCCTTCGCCAGGACAGGAAGAAACCTATAACGCGGTGACGGCGACCTGGCCCGACCCGGCACAGAACTGGACGATGGTGGACGCCCCGGCGCTGTTCGACGCCGATTTGGAGGCAGCGGACGGCGGCAAGCGGCAAATCCTGCCCATCGCCTATAATTTCGTGCCCTATGGCGATCAGGTCCAGGGCCTGATGAAGTTTGCACGGGACGAAAAGCGCAAATTCCGCAAACACACTGTTATCGCGCCGCCGCGCGCTGTGGTGCTGGACCCTTTCGACGCGGTTGCCTGGACCAGCACCGAAAACGGCTATGTCAACAAGATCGAAGAGGTAATCCCCGCTGACCAGGACAACCTGGACCAGGGGCTGAAACTCACCGAGGGCGATCCGGCCGATTATGACTGGAATGGCGAGACGGATTACCGGACATATACGCCGGTACCGATTGCCGGGCAGGTGGTGCCGTCCCAGGCCATGGTCGGCTGGGCTGTCGAACAGGCGATCATCTATGGCGATGACGGCAGGGCCAAGCCTGGCATTAAGGTGGAGTGGGGAACGGCCGACATCGATGATGTCGATGGCGTCATTATCGAAATCCGTCTTACCAGCAGCGCTGCTATTGTCTGGTCGGGCGAGACGCCGCACTCCATAGAGCAGTTCAATCTGGGGGAGTTCATTCCGCCCGCCAACCTGTCGGCGGACACCGCATATCAGGTGCGGGGCAAATACCGCCCGATTTCGACCCGGGACACCGATTGGTCCGGCTGGCTCGATATCACCACGCCGGACATCGCTATCGAGCGCATCGACTTCGGCCCCACCGCCCGCCAGCTCATGGACTTCACGGGGCAGGGTTTCGCGGACGTGCTGGACCAATTGCACGGGGTTTCGCAGACAGCGGCTGAGCTTGGGCTAGGGGCAGCCGCAAACAGGCAGGAAATACGGCGGTCGCTCCAGGCGGTTGGTGATCTGACGGCCAGCTTTGACGAAAGAATCACGGTCGCCACGAATGAAGTGGCGGCGCTGGCAGAGGATGTGACGGCGCTGGATGCGGCATTGCCCGGCAAGGCAGATGCCTCTGCTCTTACCGCCACCAATGTGCTGGTGGATACCCAGGGCGGGCAGATCACCGTCCTGTCGGGTCAAACCGCCGACCTGTCTGCCACCATCGGCGGCAGCTATTCGCCGTCTTCCACCGTGGCGACAGCCATCGCGGCCAAGGCTAGTTCCAGCGATCTGACGACGACGGCAAACCTGCTGGATGAACTCAATTCATCCTACGGGCTCAGCATCGCCACGGCACGGCTGCGGTTCACCACCGAGGCCAGCCTGGGAGGTGCGACCACCACCATCGGCTTGTCGGCGGCCACCTCCGACGCGGGCGGGTCCACCAATCCAGGGCTTTACATTACCGCATCCGGTGGTGACGGCAGCGTGTGGCTGGTTGGGCAGCGGACCGTTATAACTGATGGGCTGGACGCAGCCTCCCTGGATAGCGCGCTGGTCATCAGTGGCGGCACGCTCTATATCAAAAGCATCAAGGCCGATACCGTTGAAACGAACCACCTGAAGGTTGGTTCGGCCACCACCGTGCATCGCGGCGCGGGCAGCATTACGCCCAACACATCGGCGCAGACGATCATTTCATCCGATGTTCTGAACCTCTACGGCGGCAACCCCGTCAGCATTGGTGTGACCACGCGCGAGGTGACCAGCGGAACCGCACACACCTTCACCTATATCGTCGCCGTCACCATCACGGATGGAACGCATAGCAAGAATTACACCTTCACGAAGAAGGTGGATCGCGACACCTTCGCCGATCAGAACGAATGCTTCTACTTCCTCTGCGACATGCCGGCCAGCTTTTCAGGTACTGGCACCTGCACGGTGTTTATCCAGGGCAGCATCGAGGCGACAGGTGGAAGCAACACACAGGAAGTCGTTGTCTATCAGGAGCAAGTATTGCGATGACAAAACCCGAACCCGCCGCCCAGCCCGCCAACCCCATCAATGCCGCCATCCGCGAGTTGGAGCGGATTTGCCAGGAGCATCAGAGCCGCCGAGCCGCGCTGGCCTATGAACTCGATATCGAGCGCGCCGAAAAGGAAAAGGCCCATGCGGCGCTGAAAACGGCTCTGGCCGAGGTCGAGGACCTGAAGAACCAGGTGGCGGCGCTCAAATCTCCGCCGCCGTCGAACGTGACCATCGAGGGCTGAAGCCATGGCCAACGGCTATATCAATGATGGCACGGCCGCAGCCACGGCGGGCAGCAAGACCGTGACCTTCGCCGGGGTATCGGTTTCGCTGTTCCGCGCTGGCTGGATTTTCCAGCAGGGCGGCGCCAGCGGCACCATCGCCTCGCTCGACGCTGACGCGGGCACCGCAACGCTGGTTGAGAATTGGGGCGGCGAAACATCGGATGATGCGGCCTATACGGTTCTGATCATTCCCGACAGCCGCGTGCTGGCGGAAACCACGGTCCGGTGGCTGGAATATCTCAACGGCCCCATTCTCTCCATCGCGGAGATGATGGGTGACGATGCGCCGGGCGATGGTGACATGCTGGTCGGGGACACCGGTATCTGGGTGAAAAAGGCGCCGGCGGACGTTCTGGCCGACCTGCTGACTGACAATTCAACCGGCACTGGCGATGTGGTCCGGGCAGATAGCCCGACGCTCTCGGGTTCTCTCATTGGCCCGGACGGCGTGACGTGGGATTCTGATGGTATCCACACCCCGACAATAATCGGGACCATGACGGTATCGCGCGCAGTGTTCAGCGGTAATGTCGTTGAAGGGCTGGTATCTATCACGTCTTCGACATCAAATATTGCACTTCATATTGCCCGCAATTCTGGGGCCGGTGACACTGGCTCGCTCGATATTGACTTCAATTCCAATAATACATTCCTGCGCAGCCTCAACTCGTTCAACGTGATTTCTGGCGACAGTGGTGGCATGGCTTTGGCTGTGGGAGCAACGTCCTGGGGGTCAATTTCGGAACGGGGCAAGAAGAGAGATATCGAACAAATTGCTGGTGCCACTTCTATCATCGCCGCCCATGAGACATCCCTTGGTCGATATATTGATGATCCAGATGAGCGGGAGAAGCGGGCATTTCTGTTTTATGAAGACGCAGCAGAACATTGGCCTGCTGCAGCCTCATCCGATGGGGAGAACAGCCTTGTAATGAAGGAAGAGTATATTCCGCTCATCATGGCTGCGATCAAAGAACTCGACGCGCGCGATGCCGTGTTTGAAACACGCCTGGCGGCGTTGGAAGCCGCCTAACTCGAAAGGAAAATCCCATGGCCCTTCTCGCCAATGTGCGGGACAGCTTCGGCTCGTCCCCGCGCTACGTCTATGTCCGCAGCTATCAGGCGGATTTCGATACCGGGCTGGTGATCGCCCATATCGAAATCTTCACCGACAAGCCGACCAGGCTTCGGCACAAGGCGGCCAAGGCCGCTCTGAAACCCATCCCGGATCAGATCATCGCGAAGAAGAACGAGCAGGCCGCCGCCCGGGCCAAATTCCTGGACCTGGGCGAAGAGGAACGGGCGGCCACGCGCGCCCGCCACCAGGCCGAGCATGTGGCCTTCACAAAGCAGGTGGAGGCCCTGGAAGCGCAGGAAAGAGCGCAGAGGGAAGCCCTGGATGCCAGCGAACCCGGCGTCAAGAGGAACGAGCCGATTCAGGTGGGCGTTCCGATCAATCCCGATGGCACGGTCCTGAAATCCGACATTTACAATTGGCTGGCGGCGAACGACTTCCCCGGCGCCACGCGGATCGATTGATGTCGATCGTCACAGTGGCGCGGCTGATCGCGCTGGCGCCCAAGGTGCTACACGCCGCTGATCTGGCGCTGGCGCTGGAATCCGGCTTCCAGCGCTTCAGGATTGTGGATGCGGCGGAGCGGGCCTGCTTCCTGGCCCAAGCTTGCCATGAGACGGCGGGCTTTACCCGCTTTGAGGAGAATCTTCGTTACACCTCGCCGGCCCGGCTGGATGCGATGTTCAGCGCCGTGCATGGCGAGGTCGATGCGGCGGCGCTGATCCGGCAGGGACCGCAAGCCATCGCCAACCGGGTCTATGCCGGGCGCTTGGGCAATGGCGAAGAGGGCAGCGACGACGGCTGGAGATTCCGGGGGCGGGGCTGCTTTCAGCTTACCGGCAGGGCCAATTACCGCGCCGCCGCAGCAGCGCTGAACCATCCTTACGAGGATTTTCCCGATCAGGTCGCTCAGCCGGAGGGCGCGGTGCTTACGGCTCTATGGTTCTGGACCGCCCATGGCTGCGCCGCGCCGGCACGAGCTGGTGACGTGGCGGGCGTCACCCGCATTATCAACGGGCCCGGCCTTGTCGGGCTTGAACAGCGCCATGCCCTGACCGCCAAGGCGATGGAGATTTTCCAGGCATGAGCACCACCGCCGCCGTTCTCGTGCTTCTGGTCTGGCTGCTGTTCGCCGCCGCGTGGTGGTCAGCCGGTATTTCCTGGCGGGCGGCCTTCCTGCTTGCCGCCGTCACCGTTGCGGCCTTCGCCGGCCTCGGCCTGCTTCTTTGAAGAGAACAGTTTTATGAGCCGGGTCGAACACATCGGGAATGCCACGCTCTATCTCGGGGACTGCCGCGAGATACTGCCAACGCTCGCCGGGGTTGATGCGATCGTGACTGATCCGCCATACGGCATCAAGCATAGCGGCAGCAGCAAACGCTTCAGCGGTGGTAACACGGCGCGCGGCCATAATGGCCGTGGCGGTGCACATCACGGACAAATTAAAGGCGACGATGCGCCGTTCGACCCGTCTCACCTGCTTCAAGCGGGCAGAGTTCAGGTGATCTTCGGGTGCAACAATTTCATGCAGCACCTTGGGCCTGGATCACTTTTGGTCTGGGCGAAGCGGCGCCCCCATGCCTATGGGACATTCCTCGCGGATGGTGAAGTCGCGTGGCTATCAAAGGGGCGCGGCATCTACATGATGGAAAAGACCTTCGCTGGTAGCTCGGCTGCAATGGAGGCGGGATTTGAGCCTCACGCCAGCAGCGCTCACCCATTTCAAAAGCCCATCTCAGTCATGGAATGGTGCATCGGTTTCTGCGCCGATGCTCAAGTCATCTGTGATCCGTACATGGGATCGGGAACAACCGGCATTGCCGCCGCCAGCCAAGGCCGCCGCTTCGTCGGTATCGAGGTCGAGGCCAAATATTTTGACATTGCCTGTTGGCGCCTCGATGCGGCGCATCGGCAATCCACCCTAGCTGTTTAATAGGAGCCACTATGAAATTCGAGATCATCGAAGACGCCCGCCGTGCGTGGCGCTGGTTCTCTGTCCAGGCCATGGCGCTGGCCGTGGCCGTGCAAGGGGCCTGGGCGGCCTTTGGAGACGATCTGAAACAGAACGTCCCGCATTGGCTTGTCACCACCATCACGCTGGGCCTGCTGGCGGCGGGCATCGGCGGCCGCCTGGTGAAGCAGGATAAGCGGGAGCAGGGCTGATGGTGGCCCTGGCGTGGGGCTGGCTCACCAGCAAGATCGCCGGGCCTGTCGCCACCGGCGTAGCCATGCTGTTCGCCCTGGCCTTTGCGTGGCAGACCGCCCAGATCGACGGCTGGCCGATGTTCGGCGGCGGCTACAAGGCCCAGGTGGCGGCGCTGAAGCTTCAGGTGGCCGATGATGCGAAGGCTGAGGCCGAGTTCGCGGCACAGGCCACAGCCGCCGTGCTGGCCGCGCAGACCGCCCAGCGCACCGCCCAGGACAAGATCGCCGCCGCCTATCAGGACGGACTCAACCACGCCCAGACCGTCACCCAGACCATCATCCGAAAGGTGCCCATCTATGTCTCTGCCAAAAGCGATGCTGCTTGTGTTGTGCCTGTCGGCGCTGTGCGCCTGTTCGACGCCGCCGCCTCCGGTTCCGATCCCGGTGTTGTCGCCGCCCTTATCGCCCCCGGCCAGCCTGATGACGCCGCCTCGGGCATTGCACTGTCTGATTTTGTCGCCCTGCTCGCCCAGAATTTCGGTGCCGCCCGCGACAACGCCGAGCAGTTGAGCGCGCTTCAGGCGGCGGTGGAGGGTGGAAAGTGAGCGAGACAACCAGCGATCAAGAAGTGATGATGCCCATGCAGAAGCCCGAAGCCTTGCAACATATCGAGATCACGGTGCTTCGGCAGATGGGCGAGAACATCGCCGCCCAGACCCGGCATCTCGAAACTCTGAGCGGAAAAATCGATGATGTGCGGGAGCGCGTGATCCGTATCGAAGCCAAGGAGTTCGATAAGCGAGTCGATATCCTGTCAAAACGGGTCCAGGCGCTGGAAGCGCTCGGCAATCGCGTGAAGGGCGGCGCGTCCCTGGGGGCGTGGCTGGCGGAAAGCGCGCCGTGGCTTCTGGCCGGCATCATGTCGGCTGTCGCGATTTTTCATAAATAGCGCCGTTCGATCTCCCCGAGCGTCGCGCACCCTGGCCCCGCCGGTGAAAGCCGAGCGGGGCTTTTTATTTTTCCAGCGCGTCAGCGGCGCCTTCCATCAGAGATGTCAACTCCTTCGGTCCTGGCGGCGCGTCGATCCAGGCGATCTCACACAGCACCAGGTCGCCGCTGGCATAGGTCACGCCGTCCAGCACGTTGGCGGGGATCTCGCTGGCGAGCGGGCGGCCATCGTCATCGACCTCCACCGCCCGCGCGATAAAGCGTGGCGCCAGCGTGTGCGCGACATACATGCGCGCGCCATCCTCGCGCTGCACGATCCATTCATCGCGCGGCCACAGGCCGCCAGGCGCATCCTCCGCGCCGAGCGCGCGGCGGATGTCAGCCTCTGCGCGCTCCGGGATTGGCGTGTCGCCGGACGCCCAGCGCCGCACGGTGCGCGGCGTCACGCCGACCGCACGCGCCAACGGCGATTGCCATTCATGGCCCCAGGCCGCCAGGCCCAAGGCGCGAAGCTCGGCAGCAGTCAGGCTCACGCTTCACCCTCCCCTTCATCCTCGCAGCGATAGTAAAGCGCGCGCACCTGCTCGACCGTGAGACTCATAGCTGCCGCCGCGGCCTCGAATATCGGCATGGTGCGCGCGTGAGCGGCGTCACCACTAAAGCCTTTATGCGCTGCCGCCGCTGCCGCCCGCCACGAACGATCAAACTCATCGCGCTGCGGTGCCCATCGCAGCCAACGAGATGCCGCAGCGACATCATAATAATCGGTGCGGTTGTAGCGTTTGGAGGTGTGATGCCACTCGCACGCGCCGCGAGCCATCAGCACCTCGCGTGCAAGCCTGCGCTTCACACCCGCTCTTTCCGCGAGCGCGGCGACGGCGCGCGTCAACGGCAGCTTGTCCTCCGCTTCGGCGGCGAGAGCGTTATTAGACTTTGTGTAACCGCAATATCCAGCCATGGCGGGCCTCCTTGCCCTTCCGGCGCGGCCCTATTGACCATCGCCATGACCTATATATAGGTCATGAATGAGGGCGGCGCAAGGCTTACCCGCCAGTATTTTCAGCGGAAAGCCTGGGTTTCCAGGCAGGCATTTTCCCCGCCGGGAATTTCCCGCTTTTTCAGGTCATCACGCCGACAAAGGCGCCGGTGCCGCCGGCCGGGATCAGCGCCGGGCTAATCCCCACATCCCCACTCGGGAGTGGGCCTGGTCTTAGGCAACCTTATGTGCCGTGGTTGCCGCTGGCGCATTTACTGGATCTGGCAAATGCCGAAGCGAAGAGGCAGGCCGGCCTGGACGACGATGTGGCGAAGGAATTTGTGCAGCCCTTGACAGAGCCGCCGCGCATCAGCCGCCAGGGATCGTAATACTTTTGGTCATGCCGTCACCAGCAGATATAGCGAGGCGCCGCCGGCGCCGACGCAAAGCATGGTCCACGCGCCCGCGATGGCCAGGGCACGACCGTCGCCGCCCCGGCGGTATGCCCGGAGCGGTGCGGCGATCCCCAGGCTAGAGCGCCAGCAGACCAGGGCGAAGCCGGCAGCAAAGAATAGTCTCACCATCTGGCCGCCATGATCAGCGATCACCCGGGAAGCGGTCAAAGGAGACCATGGTACGGTCTGTGGGAATCAACTTTGCACCCCAGCGCCGGCAACTGCCGCAGCGCAGGCGCTTCTCCAGTTCGTCCAGCATATTCGGCGGGTCTTTGACCTGGTTCGTGAGCCATTGAGCATCCGCCAGGTGCGAGCGGCCGCACCAGGGGCAGAATACCCAGATGCTAAACCTTTCCTGCGCCGCCTCCTGAAGGGTAGTGACCAGGGCGGCGCGCTGGGCGCGGGCGATCTGCTGTTGTTGGTCAGCAAGGTCGTAAAAGGTCACGGCAGAGTTCTCCTGGCGGTTTCAGCCGGATTCCTCAGCCATGGGGACAACTCCTCGCGGGAAGCGGTAGCGCCTTGCGCGAATGGAGTCGAGCGGCGTCCAACTGCGTTTGCGCGATGGCGGAATTGCTGGATTTTTTGAAGCGTGAACAGACCGCGAAAAGTTGGACGCGCTCTATATATAACAGTGACTTGGGATGGTCCTACCGTTAGACGATCCCCCAACGGAGGCGTCCCTTTAGACTAGCCGACCTGCGCTTTCAACCCTTCTTCCACCGCCGGACCCGGCGGGGAAGCCGCCATGGCATGGCGGCATTCCGTCT